>Ga0233442_1000822_pt1 | contig 26817 bp, 30 predicted proteins | sample SI_123_September_3_FD_182789 | JGI IMG/M metagenome (GOLD analysis project Ga0233442, IMG submission 182789) | Seawater microbial communities from Saanich Inlet, British Columbia, Canada - SI_123_September2016_150_MG | ecosystem: Environmental > Aquatic > Marine > Inlet | place: Canada: British... | reverse complement strand
TTCTAATAATAGTATTAATAATATAAAAAATATAAATGATATAAATTTAATTAATATTAATCATTCTAACTTTTTCTATATTAAAGAAAATAAAAAAATTATTATTTCTGGATATTTTAAAATTTAATTGTTAATATTTTTTAATAAATTTCTAACTTCCATTAAACACAAACCTAAAAGATTTTTTCCAAATTTATTTTTGTCAGCATTTATAACTTGTGATGGAAAATATCAAATACCCCATATTTTATCAAATTTTGATGCTTCATATAATATTTTATTATTTGTTTCCAATAATATTTTTTTAATATCTTCATTTTGACTAAATTTTAATATTAAAGCGTTTTTCATAATATCATATCTTTTTTCATTCCATATTTCATCATTATAATTTTTTACTTGACGACCATATTTTTTAATTTTTGTTGGACTTGTTTCATTTAAAATATTATTTAATAATTCATTATTATTTTTATCAAATAAAAGACATTTATTATACATAAAATATTGTTCTGAATTACAATATTTTATATTATCTTCTATAAAATAACTTTCATAAAAATTACTAAAACAAGAATATTTATATTTTTTATGTGAATAAAAATATATTTCATTATCTGTTTCTAAATAGCTCATCTTTAAATTATTATTACTTATATTAAATATATATTATTTATTTTAATTTTTTTTAGTATATATAATTTTATATAATATATAATTTTATATAATATATATTAAATGGCATCTGGTGATACAAATTGGACTTTAATTAATACTATTGGAACTGGTAATTATTCAAAAATATCATCTGATAGTACAGGACAATATTGTTGTCTTTCAATTGGTGCTATATTATACTATTCTGGTGATTATGGAAATAATTGGGAAGAAGCTTATATTTCTACTGTAAATGTTTCTGATATGTCTATTGCATTAGATGGTTCTACTATTAATATTATTAGAGGTGTAGAAACAAGTGGTTCTGGAATTAGACGAATATATAAAACTATTACTGGTACTATTTGGAATAATAATGTAGTAGTTAGTTCAACTGCTTATAATAATTTTGTATCTAAAGGTAGTTGGGTATATGCTACACAAGCAGATGGAAGTAAATTAATTTCAAGATCTAATAATTATGGAATAAATAATTGGAATACATTAGGTTATGGAGGAACAGTACAATCTTGGGATACATATTATAAAATTGATGCTTCTGCAAATGCTAAATATGTTATAATATTATCTGCTAATCTCGGAATTAAACAAATAAGTTGGAATAGTCATTATGTTGATACAGATAGCGTTTGGTATCATAATATTGGTGATTTTAATGAAAATGATATAAGAGATATTTCTTATGGAGGTGAATATATATTAGTCGCTATATATAGTGGAACATTAAATGCTGGTATATATACTATAAAAGTTAATGATCCTGAAGGCAGTCCAACATTTACTAGATCTAATTCAATATTTGATTTTGTTGAACCACAAATAAGATGTTTAATATCAAAAGATGATGAATATTATTTAGCATATAGTGATAATAATACTTATATTAGACTTTGGAGACAAAATGAAATTACATCATTTGAATCGAATAATGGTGTAAATAATTATATTGATTTTACAGGTTCAAATGATTTAACTTATATGCAGACAATAACCTCAGATAATGAATTATTTATAACTGAAAATGGTGGTGGTTTTACTTGTTTTATTGAAGGTAGTAATGTTTTAGTATTTGAAGATAATATATTAAAAGAAAAAAAAGTAGAAGATTTAAAAATAGATGATATACTTTTAACCCATACTGGAGAATATAAAAAAATTTATTTTATTGGATATAATTTTATATATGAAAAAGATTATGATTGTATTAAAGTTATAAGAAAAAATAAAATTAATGAAAATAAACCAAATAATGATTTATTTTTATTAGGAGGTCATTCTATTTTATTTAATGAATTAAAAGATGAATATAAAAATGAATATTATAATAAAGATATATATAAAGAAGAAGAAAAAATTGATAATTTAATTAAAATAATTCCTAACCATTGTACTTTATTTGAAAATATTAATGAAAATGATATAAATAATTTAAGTAATAATAAAAAAATAAAATATTTTCATTTTAGCTTAGAAAGTGAAAATAAAAATACTCAGTATGGTATTTATTCAAATAATATTTTAAGTGAAACTATGTCAATTGAATATATTAATAAATCTAATTTATATAAAAAATAATATTTAATATCTTTGACTTTCTCCATATAATCTATCTGGATAAGAACAATTAGCTGTATTCTCTTTACAAGTTTGATTTGTTTTAAATAACCAATTTCTATAATCTGTTTGACCTTGAACTCCTAAATTTGTTGGAACTGTATAAAACATATTTTGTGAATTGTTTCTTGCAAATACATCACTTGTATTTCTGAATATTGATGAATTATATAAATTATTCATTTCTTTTTGAATATTTTTATCATTTGTATTACACGCTTGAGGAACATTTTCCAAATCTAAATAATCACTAAATACAACATTCATAAATGGATTTTCAGCAGTTGGTCTTCTGCATGTATTTTCTTTATATATTTTATTCTTTGTATATGGTAATTTATTTTTTTTTTCTTTTATTTGTTGTTTATTAAAATTATCTATATTAATAATACTTTTATCTTTTCCCAAATTATATTCATTGTCAAAATCAATATAACCAGAATTTAATATAAAATCTTCATCTTTATTTCCATCTTTTAAAATTGAATTATTAAATTTATCATATATTGAATTTATAGATGGATTATAATCAGCTGAATTTAATACATTATCCTTGTTTTGTTGTTTATAAAATTCTTTATTTTCTTTTTGATTTTTATTTACAATATCAGATATTATAGCATCTTCATTATTTGCATAAGCATAATAAAATATTATAATTATTACTAAAATTATCAATAAATAATTAATTATATTCTTTCTTGAACCAAAAATAATTAATAATATTATATAATAAATTATTAATCTACTCACAGCATTTAATTGTTTTACTCTTGACATATTATTTGTTGGAATTATTTGCCAATAATCTTTATATATAATAGACGGATCCGAAACCCAAAACTCATTCACCATAATTTATAATTATAAATTACAAAAAATATTTAAAAAAATAATATTAATTTTCTAAACTCTCCAATATTTTTCTTTTTTTTTCTAACTCCTCAAGTTTTTTTTTTGTTTTCTCATCTAATGATGATTCTACATCACTATCACTTTCATTATCAATACTGTTATTCATATTATCAACATTATTATTTTGCATTATATTATTTTCATTTTGTTGTTGAATTGGTTGTTGATTTTGTTGTTGAATTTGTTGTTGATTTTGTTGAGGAGACATTTGTTGATTTTGTTGAGGAGATGTTTGTTGATTTTGTTGAGGAGATGTTTGTTGATTTTGTTGTTGATTTTGTTGATTTTGTTGTTGATTTTGTTGTTGATTTTGTTGAGGAGATGTTTGTTGATTTTCTTGTTGTTGAGGTGGATGTTCAAATGATTGTTTAATTCTATGTATCATTGAAATATTAATTTTTTGAATTATTTCAGTTATAGTTGGAATAAAATTATCCATCTCTGTTCCAAATGATTCGTGAATAATATTTCTAAAAATCATTTTAAAAAATGGTTTATTTTCATCAATATCTTTAAATTCTTCAGTATCTTTAATTTTATCTTTATTAAAAATATAAATACAAACATAAGGACTTGAATGAGCTAATACATTTAATGTTGTCATCAAATTTTTATAGAATTCCTTTTCTTTAACAATTTGTTTTGATAAAATTATACAACATAATGGTCTAAAAAAATTAATCTCCTGTAATTCCTCAAAATGCTTAAATTTTTTTATTTTATAAATATTTCTTGACATATTATTATTAATAAAATTATATTTAATTATTAAATTAATAACGCAATTTAATAATTAAAAAATTATAAAAAAAATTAATTAATATTTAATTTACTCATAACATTCATAACATCTTCATTTAATTCCTCTTTTGATACTTTTGTATTATTCTTAGCTTTTGCAATTTGATTTTTAACCATTAATCCTATTGCATCAATTGCAGGATTATCCACAGTTTGTGAAGCCAATTGTGATGTTGTATTCCATAAATCTTCTGGGTCAATCATATCCTTATCAACATTACTTGTCATTTCACTTGTAATTTCTTTGGCAATATTTAATATATTTTGCAATCCATTTCCATTATTTTTTGTATTCTTCAAATCACCAAGTTTATATTTTAATTTACCAATCATATCTGTTAAAATCTCAGCTGATTTATTACCATCTTTTACTTTATCCGTCAATAAATTATTTAAATTTGTTGTAGCATTATTAATATCTTCATCAGCCATATTTTGAATTTGATCGTTCAAATCCTTATCACCATTTTCACCCAAAAATTGTTTTGTAATCATATCTACCATAAATTCATATGAATCTGGTGTTTTAATTTCATTATACTCCATAATATCATCAATGCCATAATTTTCAGAATAATTTGTAATACTCATACACGGATTAAAATCATTGCTCTTATCGTGAATATCCTTATATGCAAGAGAACAACTATATAATTTTAAAACCCTTTTATATAATTGTTTTCTCTTACTCAAATCTTTGTAGTTAAATAATAACTTCAAAATATTCAATGATGGAATAATTGCCCAAATATCTTTATACTTTTTCGCAGCAACTGACAAACCTTTATCTTCAAAACCAAATTTATCTAATGTTGTTAAAACCCCCAACAATTTTTCATTTGTTGATAATTTTAACATAATCTTTGAATAATTTAATTTTTTTTCACCTGATGTATATGATTTTAATTTATTCATATCATTCATTAAAGTTTTATCATCCACTATATTTTCAATACTTTCATCAATTAATTTAATAAATAAATTTGTAAAATTATTTACAAAGTATAATTTAAATTCTTCAGGAGATTGTGTTTCAGACATAATTAAAACATATTTCTATTTATTTAATTTATTTTAAAAATTAAAAATTATTATTTAATTAAATATGGATTTAGAATTTAAAAAATATTTAAAATTATCCAACTTATATGAAGATATATTAATTGGATTAATTGATTTTTCATATAGTAAAAATATACTTCCCATAAAATATAGCTTTTTATACAACAAAAATAAAGTAAAACAATTAATTAATGAAAATAAAAAAATGTTAATTAGTTGCGGTATTGAATATGTATTAAAATTTAAAGATGAAATAAGAGAATTCTCTATTAAAGAATTATCCTGTGATAATAACTTACAAATATTTGATAAAATTAAAGAAGAATTAAATAATTCATTAAAAGATGAAGTTAAAATTATTGAAGTAATTTTTGATATTATTAATAATTCAACTAATCTAAGAAAACAAGATTATGAAGTAATACAAGAATTTATTTTAACTGTTGTATTAATATTAGAAAAATTACAAAAAATATTATCCTAAAAATTTTATACACTATTTTTTTTATACACTATTTTTTTTATTTTATAACATTATTTTAGTAATGAAAAATGTTATAGCTCATAGAGGTTATTCATCTATTCATGGTGATAATAATTTTGTTTCATTTCAAAAAGCAATAGATAATAATTTTGATTATATTGAAATGGATTTACAATTAAATAAAGATAATGAAATTGTTATTTTTCATAATCTATACCATAATAACAAATATATCAAACAAATGAATAATGATGAAATAAAAAATAATTCAATACCATTCTTTTATGAATTTATACAAAAATTTGATTATCAAAACATCAAAATTATTTTAGACTTAAAAGGCGATGACATATTATCTAATTATCTATTAGAATTCTTTAACAATAATAAAATAAATACTAATAACATAATTATTGCCAGTTTTAATGAAAATCATCTATTACCACTCAAAAATAAAAATCTTAATTTAGGTTTTATAACAAGTAATGTATTCTCATCTAATCATTTTTTTAATATAATACACGATTATAAATACATACTAACTGATATTGGTGTTGTAAATAATAATTTTATAGATTTATGCCACAAACATAATAAAATAGTATTCTGCTTTACCTGTCATAATAATTTTGAAAAAAATACACTAATAAACCTTAATTTAGATGGTATTATTTCAAATATTAAAATTGAAAAATAATTTATTTGAATTGTTTACATAGTTAGAATTATATTATTACAGTTTGTAGTTATTAAAAATGCCTATTTATTCAAAAGATGTTTCTAGAACTGTACGCTGTGGTTTTGGATATGGAACGCTCTGTGGAAATACGTTTGTGATTAGACCTGAACATGTAGACTGTTTTAATTTAATTTCAAATTCAGTTCCTTCATCACAAACCTACAAAAATAAGTATGGTGTTCAAATTACCAGATTACTCGAGGGCGGTAACGGAATTTTAACTCCTGATGGTTCTTCCTTTATAATCCTTAAGAGAAAACTGGATGGACGTGATTATCTATCAACCATTCTCAAAAAAGAGTTTTCACGCGTTTATCTTACTCCTGTGTAATTTTTGTAGTGGTTTCTTTCATTGGTATATTTTCATCATTTATATAAAAATTGAAAAATAATTAATTTGGATGGTTTATATAGTTATAATTATACGTTTTACCTTTCTTTAAAATTCCTAAAATATAAAAAATGATTAATGCTATTTGCAAAGCAGGAAAGCAATCTCTTCGTGATGCTAAAGAAAGAAAAATTCAAAACAGAGTGAGCCAAATGAAGGTTCGAGACAATTTTAAATTTCTCACGGGACATGTTAAGGATGCAACTCTTTCTTCAAATAATTACTATAATAAGGATAATGAAATAATCACCAGATTTATCAAGAATGGAAAGCCAATTTCAGTTACTGCTGTTGGAGAAACATATTTTGTTGTTCTTAAGATAAAGGGTGATTGTGGTGATTATTTATCTTTAATCTCTGACGCAGAATACCTTGAACTTACATCATTGAAATAGAGAGTTTTTATAGTGATTTTTTTCATTGTATGTTTCCATCATTTATATAAAAATTTAATTTTATTTATAATAAACCTTAAATATGGATTGTAAAGAGCTTATTGAGTTATTTAATAAAGTTAGTGGAGTATTATATTGTGATTATAATAAAAATAAAACTTATGTTGTTAATACAAAATTAAAATGTAATATTACACCAAATAATTTTACTTATTTATTATTTCAATATGTTTGTATTTGATGTAAAGTAAAAACATTTAATTGATAAAAATAATGTATCAAATATTAAAGAAAAAACCATTATTTATCAAATAATGAATATGGGTTTAAAATTAATAATATTGATTAATAATTTTTTATAATTTAAAAACACAAATATCCTAAATCTAATTCAACATCTTCTATTTTATCATCATTGCTATTTTCTTCATTTAATAAAATATCAATATTATCCATATTATCTTTTATAATTTTTTTAATCTTTTTATCCTTTTTAATTGTTTCACCAATCATAGTTTTTCCACTATAAATAGCCATACTCATAATATTTAATATTGTATTATATATCTTTTTAAATTGGACTTTACCTTCATCATCTACTAATGAAAAAGCACTTCTTAAATATAATAAATCTATAGAATTTTCACTTGTATTTTTCCATATATTGTTCTCTAATCTAATTTCTTCTTCATCATCTTTATCAATATTAAGTATTTTCATTATACAATTTCTCATTACTTGTCTTAATATAATTCTTTTATCTCCATCAATCCATTTATTTCCCTGATAATATTTTATTTTATTCCTATTCTTATCACTTATATATAACAAATGATTTTCTGGCTTCTTTTCATTAACATAATATGTTTTTATAAATTTATCAACTACTAATTCATAAATATTTAAATTATTCTTTAAATATCTAATTCTATCTTCCTTTGATATATTAATCTTATCATATGAATTTTTATTCACTTTCTTCTTTTCTTCTTTTATTATATTTTTTAAAATATTTACTTTTTTATTTATTTTATTATTTTTTCTTTTTAATTCTTCTAATTCCTTTTTAAGTTCAATTATTTTTGTTTCGTAAATATTTTTCTGCTCTTCTATTTTAATATTCTGCTCTTCTATTTTATTATTAAAATTAATTTCAATTTCTTCTATTTTATCACTTAATATTTGTATTTCCTTATTATTATTTTCTTTTTGTTTATTAAGGTCATATTGATTATATACTTTACAAGTTTTTAGATGATTTGATATTTTTGTTTTATTTGATAAAGTTTTATAACAATAATCACATTTAATAATATTTATTTTTTTATCACAAGGATTTTTTTTATTTTGATGTTTTATTAAATTTTTTTTTTGTTTAAATATTGAATTACATTTATTACAAATAAAAGTAGATTCCATTTATATAATATTATAATAATATATTTTTATATAAAAATTAAAAAAAATAAAATTTCAAAATACAAACTAAAAAATTTTTTTTATATTCGTTCTCATTTTTTAACAAAATGGTTTCTTTTGGGAAAAAAGAAACCAAAAAGGGAAAATATTTTCATAATAAAATTGAAAAATACAAAAAATAAAATTTTAAAATATTAAAAAAATAAAATTTTAAAATACAAACTAAAAAATTTTTTTTATATTCGTTCTCATTTTTTAACAAAATGGTTTCTTTTGGGAAAAAAGAAACCAAAAAGGGAAAATATTTTCATAATAAAATTGAAAAATACAAAAAATAAAATTTTAAAATATTAAAAAAATAAAATTTCAAAATACAAACTAAAAAATTTTTTTTATATTCGTTCTCATTTTTTAACAAAATGGTTTCTTTTGGAAAAAAAGAAACCAAAAAGGGAAAATATTTTTATAATAAAATTGAAAAATATAAAAAATAAAATTTAAAAATACAAAAAAAATTTTTTTTATATTCGTTCTCAAAAACCACAAAAAGGGGGCTCAAATAAAAATAAACTCCTTTTTTGTGGTTTTTGAAATATTAAAAAATGAAATATAAAAATGATTATTTTTTTTATATTTTAAATATATATTTTATATGTATTTATCATATGATAATTATAAAGAAACATTTGAGAATAATAAAAAAAAATATAATGAATTAGATAGGGATAAAAAGTATAAATTTATAGAGGGGATATTTAAATATTATAATAGGTCAGTTCCATTATTGGAATATATAAAAAGTGATATTGATTTTTCATTTAATAATTTATTAAAAGAACAAAATTATAGTGTTTCAACTAATTGTAATAAAATGGGTATTTTTAAAAAGTATGAGTTGAATAGTTTGATTAATTTTATAGATAGTAAAAAAAATATTGAATATAAAAATATGAAAAATGATTTTTTGGATTGTCATATAACAATAAATGATGAAGATTATATAAAGAATTATGTGGAGATAAATAATTTATCAAATTATTATCAAAATAAACAAAGATTAGAATGTATAGTTAATAAGTATGAAAAAACAAATAATTATTATAAAAAAAATTATAAACAAATATTAGATAAATATTTTAATGGTAAATATGAAAATGGTTTAATAATAAATGAATTAAACTTTGAGAATAATGATGAAGAATATAAAAAATCTTTAAATCCTATATTATTACAGGAATTAATTCATAGATATAATAAGGCTTGCACTATTTATAAACCATATTTATTTAAACTATTTATTAATATTTTTAAACCAATAAATAGAAATGTTAATATTATAGATTTGAGTTCTGGATGGGGTGATAGAATATTAGGTGTTTTATCAATTGAAGATAAAGTTGATAAATATATTGGAATTGATCCAAATAAAAATTTAATGAATGGGTATAATAAAATGATTAATGATTTTTCAAAAAATAAAAATAAATATCAATTAATACAATCACCAGCTGAAGATGTTAATTATTCAACTTTACCAAAAAACATTGATATAATATTTTGGAGTCCTCCATTTTCAATTCAAGAGGATTATGTTAGTGATAAAACAAGAGATGATTATAAAGACCAAAGCACAAATAAATATAAAAGTTATGAAGATTGGGAAGATAATTTTTTAATAAATGTAATAAATTTATCAACAAATAATTTAAGAAGAAATGGTGTTTTTATATTGTATATTGGAAGTATAAATTATAAAAGTTTTTTTAGTAAAATGAGAAATATACAAAAATTAAGATATTTAGGAAACATTCATTTGAAAGCAAATAATATAAAAGATTATATAATTTTTGTTAAAACAGATGAACCTAATAAATGTAAATTCATAGAGAATAATTATGAGGATAGTAGAGTTATGGAAATAAAGAATAAGTTAAAAGATAATGAAGAAAATCCTAAATTGAATATTATAAAAATAAATGTTAATAATAAAAAGATAAATGTAATACAGGATAATGTATTGATAGTTGGAACAAAACAAAGGATGGTTATAGATTTAATAAGAGAATTAATGAATAATGATACAGAGTATTTGGTGTATGCGTCAAGTTATATGGGTTATGGAGCTGTGGCAACAGCGTATGGTGCATATAAATTGGGTTTAAAATGTATGGTATTTTTAGATAGGACAAAAATGGGTAAAATAATACCTGAGAATGAAAATACAATATTAAATTCCAGACAGGTATTAACATTAATGGCTTTAAATGCAAAAATTTACTTGTGTGATAATTATAGAAATGCACGAAATTTGGAATATGATTATTCAACAATAATAACAGAAACAAAAAATGTATGGAAAACAAGAGAGAATTTTTTAATACCTTCTATGGGTTTTAATGATAAGGAAAAGAAAATGGTTAATATATTATCTGAAAAAATAGTTGAGGCTTCAAAAGGAACAATAATAGAAAGTATAAAAAATATAAGGATATGGTTAGTTGCTGGAAGTGGTGGTATTATAGAGGCAATTAAAAAGTCATATTCAGAAGCAGAAATTTTTGTATATTTAACGGGAGGTGGAAAATATTATGATAATGTTGTTAGATGGATAAAAACACAAAATAATATAACAATATTAAATAATAATAAAAATTATAATATTGAGAATATAAAAAATGATTATTATAAATACTATGAAAGTGTTGAAAACTATGATTCAATGATTTTTCCATATGTTAAAGAATATGGTAAGGATAATGATTTTATTTGGAATGTTTCAAGTGATTAAATTAAATAGTTTATTATATTTTTATTATAATATATTTAATATTTATGGATAATACAATATATAAATGGGAAAAAAAAACAAAAAATTATAGATATACATATACAATATTGTTAATTTTAATGATAATTAAAACGTTATTATCGTTATATAACATAAATTATAAAAAAATAGATACAATAAATTTAATTGGTGAAATTATAATTATAATATATTTAATAATATTATTATATCATCAATATTCAAATACTTATTATTTAACAGCTTTTATAGTAATATCGATATTAATTATTATTAGATTCGTAATTTTGTTTCATTATTTAATCAAACAAAAATAATATTTAAAATATTATTATAATAATATGAATAATAATAATTTAAGTTCAATAAAAATAGTAAATTATTCTTTAATATCATTAATAATTATTGAGTATTTTGTTATTGTATATGATATATTTGATGATAAATCAATAGAGAGAAGAGATTTATATTTTGAAATATTAGGATTTATTGCATTATCATTATTATTATATAATTATTATAACTTTTTGTATATAAAAGAAATATTTATAATTTTACTAATATTTATAATAGTAAGATTATTTATTTTTGCATATATATTAAGTAAGTTTGATATTGAAAATTATTTTTCATCTAATAACATTAAAGCCATTGCGGAATAATTATGTAAATCTATCATAGTATCTCTAATACTTTCATCATTAACTAAATTAACACCATTATTAGTAATAGATAATGAGCGTTTAATTTTATCTTCAATTCTCATTAAAACACCAATTACACCAAATTCAGCGAAAGCATCTCCATAATCAGTATTCTTTTTTTTAAATAATTCAAATGCTTCTTTTTGAATTTTTAACATTTGTTCTTGTCTATTCATAATTATACAATAACAATTATTAATTTAATTTAAATTATTAATTGTTTTTAAAATACAGTCAGGTGTAACTGATATACTATCAATACCTTCATTAATTAAAAAATTACAAAATTCAATTGAATCAGATGGTTGTTGTCCACAAAATCCAACTTTAATATTATTTTCTTTATATTGTTTAATAGCCATAGATATAAGTCTTCTATAACTAATATTATTATTATCTGTTAGATGTGTAATCATATGACTATCCCTATCAACACCAATAGTTAGTTGTAATAAATCATTTCCTCCAATAGATACACCATCAATATATGGACTAAATTCATTAGCTTCAATTACATTAGATGGTAATTCACACATTAAATATACTTTTAATCCATCTTCTCTATAAAGACCACAATCATTCATAATTTTTAATACATTTTTACATTCATCAACTGTTCTACAAAATGGGATCATTACAATAACATTATCTAATTTCATTATTTCTCTTACATATTTAATAGATAGACATTCTAATTTAAATGCTTCGATATATTCATTAGAATAATATCTTGAAGCTCCTCTCCATCCAATCATAGGATTTTCTTCATTCGGTTCATATATATTACCTCCAAGTAAATTTTTATATTCATTAGATTTAAAATCACTAAATCTAACAATTACATCGTTTGGATAAAAAGCAGAAGCAATTTTAGAAATACCCATTGATAATTTATTAATAAAATATTCTTTTCCATTATTAAAATTTTCAAGTTTCAGTTTAATTTCATTATTAATATTATTAGGTAGATTTGGATAATTAATTAAAGCATTTGGATGTATTTTAATATAATTACTAATAATAAATTCTAATCTAGTTAATCCAACACCAGAATTAGGTAAAATAGAATTAGTAAAACTTGATTCTGGATTTCCAACATTCATCATTAATTTAACTGGTAAATCTTTATTAGTAATTTGAAATTCATCAATATGAAATTTTAATTTATTTTCATAAATAATTCCTTCTTCACCATCAGCACAAAAAATAGTTGCTTCATTAATATTATTTAATATATCAGTACAATTACCTGTTCCAACAACTGCATTTAATCCCATTTCTCTTGCAACAATAGCAGCATGACATGTTCTTCCACCTTTATTTGTAATAATTCCAGAAGATTTTTTCATAATTAATTCCCAATCAGGAGTAGTTATATCAGTTACTAAAATATCACCATCATTAAATAAATAATGTTCGTTAATATTATTAAGTATCTTAACTTTTCCAGAACTAATTTTATCACCAACAGAAATACCTTTAAGTAATATATTACTTTTTTGGTCTAATATATATTTTTTCATTGTATTATTAGAATTATTAGAATGAACTGTTTCTGGTCTTGTTTGAAGAATATATAATTGATTATCATTACCATCAATAGCCCATTCAATATCAACGCCAATTTTTTTATTAAAAAGAATACTATATTCAGATTCTAATAAAAGAACTATTTTAGCTAATTTTTTAATATAATAATCATTTAAACTATATGTATTAAGTTCAGTATTATTAGTTTTAACTTCTATAGTTCCATTTTCATTATTATTATAAATAATTTTTGATAATTTATTACCCATTTTTTTAGAAATAATTGGATCAGAATCAGAATATATAAGAATACGTTTATCACAAATAAATTCATCTGGAACTACACCACCACTAACAACTAATTCTCCAAGACCATATGAAGAATTTATAACAATTGCTTTATTATAACCTGTTTCAGGATCAATAGAAAAAGCTACACCAGCACTTTTTAAATCAGAACGAACCATTTTTTGTATTGCAACACTTATTTTAACTTGTTCCATTTTTATATTATGAGTTTTTCTATATGATATAGCTCTTGCATTAAATAAAGATGCATAACATTTTTTAATATAATAAATAATATCATTAATATTTGAAATATTTAAATAAGTATCTTGTAATCCTGCAAATGAAGCTTCAGGTAAATCTTCAGCAATTGAACTACTTCTTATAGCGACTTGTATATTATCAGTATTAAACATATTAGATAAAACATTATATTTTTGTTTAATTAAATTATATTGTTCATCATTAAAATTAGAATTAATAAAATATTGAATAATTTGATTTGAAATATTATTTAATTCTTGAATATTTGTTATATCAATATTATTTATTTTTGTATTAATAATTTCATCTAAATTATTTTGTTTAACAAATTTATCATATAATACAGTAGTTAAACAAAAACCATCAGATATATTAAAATTAAGTTTATTAGATAATTTATATAGTTCTCCAAGAGAACTACATTTACCACCAACAATATTACTATTATTATAAGAACAATTTTTAAAATCTAAAATATCCATTATAATAAGATACTATATTATTTATTTTAACCATAATAAAAATTGAAAAATAAATATATTAGATTTTATATTGTTATTTGAAAAGTTTGAGTAAGTAAAAATGAAAAGAGTGTTTTCAGAATTTAATGAAGATAATAATTATGAAAATATTTTTGAAGAAGAAAATAAAAATATAATTATTAAAAAAGAAAATAATGATATATTGTTTGATAATAATAATAAATATATAATTAATAAAAATATTAACAATAATGTTTCAGTAATTATTAAAATATTAACAAACATAAATTCAACAACTTTTATGATATATGGTAAATATAGAAATATATTATTTAAAAATTTAATAAATAAATTAGATATTATTAAAATAGATAATAGATATGATATAGCTATGAATGAAAATGTAGAAATAATTTATAATTTTGAATATTCAAATATTAATGAATTTTATATTTTATATGAAGAAAGAAAGTATAATTTTAAAGATTATGTTGAATTATGTTATTATATTAATAAATTTTCAAAAATATCAAATAAAAGTATGTTAGTATATTTTAAATTCAAGTATAAATATTATTTCAAATATAAAGTATTAAGTATGAATAACAAAAATGATATTTTAAGTTTAAATAATTTAGTAAAAAAAATAAATTGTAATGAATATGATGAAAATAATTTTAATTGTGATAATGAAATATTAAATATTAATAATACAATTATAAATATTGAAGAATACTTAGAAAGTTTAATAATATTATTTAAAAAGTTTTATTATGATAATTTGAATATAATGTATAAAGGATTGATTAATTTTATAAATAAAAAAACTATATTAATAGAAGAACAAATAAATGAAATATATCATAATATAACATTAAAAATTGATAATTTTACAAATGATATAATTAGTAATTTTTCAGATGAATATTTATTAAATACTAATAAAATAATTACTGAATTAAAAATTAAAAAAGAAAATGATTATATAAATAAATTTAATAATTTTATTTTAAAAATATTTGAAAATATTAAAGTAGATAATAAAGAAAGATTTAGATTTTTCTTTGAAGATGAAAATATAAAATTTAATTTATTTTTAGATAAAATATGTAATAATAAAACAATATTATATTATTATAATGTTAAAAATAAAATAATTAATCATTTAGATACTATTAAAAAAGAATATAATACTTTAAATAAAATAACTCTTCAAGATAAAATTTTGATGTGTGATGAATTATATAATTTAGATAATGTTGGTAAATTATCAATATTATTTTTAAAAAAAAAAAATTATTATAAATATTATAATAAATTAATATAATATTTTATATATGAATGTTTCATCAATTGCATTAGGTTTGGGATTAAGTGGAAATATTTTAAAAGATGAAAATATTAATAAAAATAATATTGATAAAACAATAAAACAAATTAATAGAAATTATATAAATCGTTATAATAGTAATGAAGTAGAGAAAAATAGAAATATAATATATTCATTAAATGAAGAGAATTATAATAAATCAATAAAACCAAATACAAATATAATTAATAAAGTATGGAGAGAACAAAATATAAATTTTAATAATAAGTTAAGAGAAAAAATATTAAATAATTATAAAAAAGAAGTAGTAATTGATGATAAAATATTACAATATAATAGTGAAAATAATAAAAATATAATATATATAATTTTGATAGTAATTATTATTATATTTTTTTTAATTTTAATATAAATATTATAAATGGAATAATATTTATATTAAGAGGAATAAATATAAAAAAAATAAATGATATAATTATAATGAATACAGATAATGATAGTATATTTTCAAATGATAGTGAATTTAATGGTGATAATATGAAATTTATAAATATGGATGATAGATTAAAAACAAGAATTGAAGTAGATATGGAAAGTGAAGATTATGGTTATGAAGAACCAAAGTGTGTTAAAAATGGTTTTGAAGAACAATATTCACCAATGTCATTTAATAATAAGGCGGATATTCCAAGAAATAGTAATTATTATGCACAGAATGATGTTATGTTTAATGACATGAGTAGAAATAATGGTTTTAATTTTGTGGAGAGTTCAACATTTGATCCTAATATGGATGGTAGGTATGGAGTGACTGGTGATATGACACATAATAATATGCAACCATATTTTAAATCAAAATCATATGGATTTAATCCAGGAAGGCAGGAAAAGATGGGTGAGAGATCAACAAGAAATATTGATTTATTTACAGGAAGTGATAATATGTTAGAATTTAGACATAAAAAAGAAGTAGGGTCTTTATTTGATCCAGTTGTTAATAAAGTAAATTCTGTAACGGGTGTTCCAAATTTTAATGATTTTTTTCAATCAAGAAAAATACCATCACAAAAAAGGGATGGAGAAAAGCCATTTCAACCAGTAAAAGTTAATCCAGGATTAAATTTGGGTTATAATGAAAGGGGTAATGGTGGAATTAGAGGAAATGGTTCAATGTATCGTGTTTTACCAAAGACAGTGGATCAATTAAGAACAATGAATAATCCAAAAACTACTTATAATATGCCAATAATTCCAGGTCAAAAAGGAAATAAAAGGGCAACAATTGGTGTTGTAAATAAAAATCGTCAGGATACATTTTTTGAAAATAGTGTGGAAAGTATGATGCCAACAACAGCGGTAGAACAAGCTCCAGCATTACACGGGAGAATTGATTTGAAGGAAACAGCAAGAACAACAACTGCAGAAAATAATCATATTAATCCAGCTCAATCATTAGTTGATAAAGCAACACCACAAGAATTGCAGGGCAAATTTAGAAATACATTTAAGGAAACATTTGTGTCAAGACCAGTTGGAGCGGTGAGCAATAAACAACAAACACAATTGGTAAATCAAAATAATATGAGAACAGAAATGAAAAAAACAGATAGAGAACATAATCAACCAATCACAAATGCAGGAGGAAATTTTAATAATGTTCCATTAATAAATTTTATGAATGCTATACCAGAAATTACAAAAAGAGAAATTTTATTAGCGGATAATGGTAATAAAAATATGACAAATATTTCAAATTCAGTTAGGTCATATTTATTTAATTCAGTGAATGCTATACCAGATCAAACATTAAGGTCAATAATTACTGAAAATTTTCAAATAACAAATGCTGTGGGCAATCGTGATGATGGTTATTTATTTAATAGGGAAAATGCGGTTCCAGAATTAAATATGAGAAATGTAAATAATAATATTCAAATAGCAAATCAAATAGGGAATTCAGAAAAGTCATATTTATTTAATAGGAAAAATGCGGTTCCTGAATTAAATATGAGAAATATAAATAATAATATTCAAATAGCAAATCAAATTGGTAATTCAGAAAGGTCATATTTATTTAATCATATGAATGCCATTCCAGATCCAACATTAAGAAATATATTAAATGAAGCTTGGAATATTGATGGATTAAATTTTAAAGGAAATGAAGATAAAGGATATTTATTTAATTCTAAAAATGCAACACCGAATACAACAATTAAAGAATTAACAGAACATAATAACAATTTAACAAATATATTAGGTAATTTTAAAACATCACAAATGTTTAATTATAAAAATGGAATTCCAGAAACAACATTAAGAGAAATGATTGAAAAAAATAATCAAATATTAAATATTGGTAATAATCATTTAATGCAAATGAAATTATTTAATTATGATAATAAAGCAAAACAAACATTAAGAGAATTAGTAGAACAAACGCAACATTTAACAAATGCAATGGGAACAATGCTTCAAAAAGGTAAATTATATAACTTTGAAAATGGAATACCTAATACAACTCTTAAAGAAATGACAGAAACAAATAATAATATTACAGGAATTAAAAGCACTATTATGGAACAAAATAGAAGTAGAAGTGATGTGGAAAATGCTTATCTAAATGATGTTAGAGAAAAATTATTAAAAAATAGGGAGCCTGTAGCGGTTAAGCATAACAGGGGTAAAATAACAAATTTAACAGATTATACATTTAAGGATGATTCAACAACGTGTTCTAAACCTTTATATAAAAATTATTCACCATCAATAAATATTCCAAATGAGTTATATACTTTTAGGAATTGAATTATTTTCATTTTTAATTTCAATTTCTTTAAGAAAATCAATAATTATATTTGTTTTAATTGGTTTTATTAAAATATTTTTATTTTTTTGAAAGTTAAATTTATTAATAAATTTATATGATTCATCAATTTCATAACAAGAGTTTGCTCCAGTAATAGATATTGAACCACTTTCAAATATCATAATTGAGACAACTTTATTATTTTTTAATTTATATTTAATTTTTACACTGACACTATCATTTGGATCATAATAAACAGAAATAGAATTTTTAAGTAATTCATCAGCTAAATATTCTCTATTTATATTATAATCACATACAAAGTTTGTATTAATCATTTGTATTAAAAAATTTTTAATATTAGAAGATTTTAATAATATAGGTTGATCGGCAAAATATATATGTTTAAAATTATTATTTTCTAATATAGCTTTAGGTTTTTTAAGTTTATCAAATAATATTTCAATACATTTTTTAAATAATTCTATTTTTTTATTTAATCCAGTGCATTGTATTGAACCATTTTTAAATAATTTTAGATTAATTTTTTTTTTTTTATTATTAGTTGTTAATAATTCTTCTTTTGAGTTGTTGAGTTTAGAAGTATCAAAAATAATTGATATTTGATTTAAAAAATTTCCTTTAGTTACAACTCTTTCTTTTACATTTTTTTTTTTTATTTTAACTTTAGATACACTATCTTTTGTTATAAGATGTTTATTATATAATTTACCAATAATTATATCATCAAATTCATTAAAATATAAACCAATATTTTCTATATTAAAATTAATTAATGATATATTTGCAGTTGCGGTTATTGTAGAAATTTTAATATCAGGTAATGTTAATAATTCATTTTTATAGTATAATAACATTTCTATTAATGATAAGTTATGTGTTTTTTTATTATTATCATCTATTTCATCATATAAATTATCATCATCATCATCATTATCATCGTCATCATCGTCGTTATCAATATAATCATCATCAATATTATCATTTTCTTGATTTAAATTCATTTTTATTTAATAAATTATGTATTATAATATATAAATCAATTTTTATACATCATTAATTTCTTCAAATTTAGCATATATATAACCATCAGATTTGGAATATAATTTTTTGCAATTTATTTCAATAATTTGACAATCATCGTTATATAATTTATTATTGAAAGCATCTAAAACAAATTTAACCATATTATCTAAATCTTTATTATTAGTATTATAGTTAGGTGAGTTTGGTTTAAGTTCATTTGATTTTTTTCCAGTTCTATAATGATTTTTAGGTCTTTTACAATAAAAATTTAATTCACATTTAATTGGTTTAGACATTTTTAGTTCAGGTAAGACACCAATAGTTTTTATAAAATCATCTTTATCTTTTTTGGATGGATCATATGTTCCTCCTTTTAAACGGTGTCTGTGTCTTTTTAAACTCATTGGTTCAAAATTAATAGTGGCTTCAAACATAATAAAATTTAATATTAAAATTTTATATTAATTAATAAAAAAATAATTTAATTTATTTATTTGTAATATTTGGATTATTATTTAATAAATAATCTATTTTATTAGATTGTTTAGTAGTTTCTTCAACAATAAATGGTGTTGAAATAAAAGGAATTTGTAATATTTTAATTTTATTAAGTATTAATTTAAAGTTATTTCTGTATTCTTTGATAGTTAAAGGACCTCCAAATTTTTCTAAAACGGTTCTATCATCAGCAGGCTTAAATGATATTGCAGAAACATCTTTAATATTATCTTTAAATAATTCATAATATAGTTTTTTTAATAATCTATCTTTTTTATTAAAATCATTATCATTTAATATATTTGTTAAATAACAATTAAAAGAACAAAATAATTTTGAATTACCATTTCCAGATATTATAAATTTACCATTTTTAAATCCAATTATATCATATAATGGATATGTATCAAATTCATAACAACAATTATAACAACATAAATTAGTTAATTTAGGTTCAACAACATTATCATTTATATCTGTAAAAACCGTATTATCATAATGTTTTATTTCAGTATTAAACATTGGAGTTAATTTATCAATATATTCTTTTAAATCTTTATTTTCTTCAGATAAATTTTTAATTATATATTTTAAATTTGATATTTTTAATGTATCTTCCATTTTATCAGTTTGTTCGTTAGTTATTGAATTAATATTTTTATCAATTTCTAATAATGACATACCATTCTCTTCTAATTTATCAATCTCTTCTTTTGATAAATTTTTTAAATGAACTATTATTTCATTATTTTTATTATTAATAGGAGAATTTTCTTTAACTTTTTCTTTTGTTTTATTTTTTGGAGGTCTTCCTCTCTTTTTTTTTTGTATAATAGTTTCTTCTTCTTGTATACTATCAATAATTTCACTTATACTTAAATTTTCATCCATCTTAAATTTATTTTATTTTATTATTTTTATTTCAATTTTTATTTGCTTTTAATTACAATACCTTTGCCCTTTTTAAAGCTTTTTTTAGAATACATTGATTTATTTTTAGAGGATTTATTTTTAGAGGATGAGCTTGTATCACTTTTATCATTTTCAAGTTCTAAATCTAATGAATTATTAATATCACTTCTTAAATTTTTTAATTGATTTTTAATATCAATAGTTCTATTATTTTCAGTATTTTCAGAATGGATATTATTTTCCATATATCTTTTTTGAATATTTTCCATTTCATTTAATCTATCATTTTGTTGAATATTTTGATTATGAATATCTTTTAAATCTCTAAAATTTTTCATTTCATTAAACGAATTTTTATGTTCTTTATCAATAGTATCTTGTATAACAGTATTACCATATATTGATTCTTGTTTTGCTTTTTCTCTCATCATTTCAATATCACTCTTTGTATTGACACCACTTTTTGTTTTTTTAATATCAGTTTCTTTATTCATATTACCTAATTGTGTTCCTAACAATGAAGATAATAAAATAAATAATAATCTAATTTCCGGTGAATAAGCTGAACCTTGTTTATTATATTTAATATATAAATCTCCTAAAATTTCATAAATATCTTTTCTCTGACTATCCATTCTTCTACTCCAACCGTGAATATTTACACCATAATTTTCTCCATAATTATCTGATAATAATTCTAATCCCTCAACACTTGTTAAGAGCAATCCAGACATCCAAGATACAGCACTAGTTTTATTTATAATTTTTCTATGAAACTCTAATTCGTGTTTCATTTCATAATAATCAGAATTAATTGAATATGATTTTGTTAATTTAATTCCTCGATTTTTAGCTAAATCACCCAATTCTCCTAATAAAACTAATTTTCTTTGTTTTTTTTTATATTCAGATAATGAATTATAATCATCATATTCATCATCATCACAAAATTCGTCACTTTTATATCTATCTGATTTTTCAAATTCATCTTCATATTCACTTGTTTTACCCCTACCTCTACTATAATTATGTTTTGAATGATTATCAGTTGGATTGGATGGTCTTTTTTTAAAAGTATTATTATTAATAAAATGATTATTATTACTTTTTTCATCAAAATAATCATCATCAGTTTCTACAACACTATCGTGTATTTGATGTATTACATCAGGAGCTTTATTTTTGTCAAATTTGATTCTACTTTCTTCAGGTTTTAATTTTTCTGAATTAGCAATTACATCTGCCATATAATCAGTTCTATAATCAGTATTATTATTATCATCATTGGAAGAATTTGTTGAATTATCACTCATAGATAATATATAATTATTAAAATAAACTTATAATAATTTATAAACACAATTTTTTTAATTTATTATTTAATTATAACCATATATATTTTATAATAAAATATTATATATATCATTATATAAATGAATTTTTATAATTTTGATAATAATACTGAAGAAAATTTTTATGATAAAAATTATTCTGAAATAGAAAATACTTCTGAAATTGTAAATGATGTTTTGAAAAAAAATGAAGGAACAAATCTTACTGATAATAAAAAACCAAAATGTTTAACTCATAAAGATTGTGTGTTAATATATTTAAATCCAAATATTACATCAATAAATAAATATACAAATGCTATGAAACATATTAAGCATTGTTCCACTTGTCGAAATGAAATTAGTAAAAATAAGGTTAATGATAATTCATCATTAAATTCATCAAATAGTATTTTGAAGAAAAGTGAAAAAATAGTGAGACCTGAAAAGGTTATTGAGAATTATTCTATTCCTGAGAAAAAAATAATTATAAATAAGAATGATGAATACAAAAAAATGATACAAGATGAAAAAAATTTAAAATATCAAAATTTGATGTTAGAAACAACAATGTCTAAATATTTAGAAAATATTGATGAAAGAAAAAAGTTGAATGATAATATTAATAAAATTTTATCATTATTGGCTGAAAATAATACAAAAATTAATAATAACCAAACAAAAGGATATGCGGATAATACATTTTTATATGTTTGTTTATTTGTAGTTATTATATTGCTTGTAATTGATATAGTATTAAAAATAAAAAATTAATTTTCTTTTAAATATTTCCAAGTTATAAAAATCATATTTTCTTTTAAATCAATAAAAGTTTGAAAATTATTTTTTCTTAATTTTTTTTGTATGTAATGTAAACATTCATCAGTGTTATAATGTTTATACACGTTATTTTCAGATGGGACTTTATAAAAAATATCAGTTTCACCTATATTTAAAGCATTTTTAATTTTTTTCATACAATCTAAATATATAGAATTTCTAAATTCATTTAATTTAGATTTATCTGTATTAATTTCTGTTTTTATTTGTTTCATTAATTCTTTTGGGTTTAAATCTTTATCATCAAAATTATCATCTAAATAACTCATTATACTAAATTAATATAAAAAATATTTTATTTTATTATTTAATGAGTGAAAAAAATATTAAAAATAAATTAGTTATTTCGGGTGGTGGAGTAAAAGGATTAACAATATTAGGATATTTACACAAATTATATGAAAATAATCTTTTAGATAATATTAATAAATATTGTGGAACTTCAGTAGGTTCAATTATATGTTTTTTATTATTAATTGGATATAAACCAAATGAAATATTTTATATTCTTATGGAAATAGATTTTGAAAGTTTATTATTATATTCTTTTGATGATATAATTGATAATCCACATATTGGTTTATATTCAACAAAACCAATTTTATTTACAATAAAAAAAATGACAAAAAATAAAAAAATATCATTAAAAATTACTTTTAAAGAATTATTTGAAAAATTTAACAAATCTATAGCAATAACAGGTGTATGTTTAAATGATAATTCATTACATTTTTTTGATAAAAAAAATAATCCCGATATGGAAGTAATTAAAGCAATTGAAATATCTATATCAATTCCCCTTGTATTTAAACCAGTTAATTTTAATAATAAAATATGGGTTGATGGTGGAACACTTAATAATTATCCTATTAATTATTTTGATAATGATTTAGATAATTTAATTGGAATTAAACTAAAAAGTGAAGATATTATTATAGAACAATTTAATTCACATCAAGATTATTTATATCAATTAATGAAATGTTTATTAAAATCTATTAATAATAATAAAAAAAAATATAAAAAAATAACTATTGAATTATTAGTTGATAATACCAACAATATAAATATTAATAATGAACAAAAATTAGAATTATATAATCAAGGATATAAACACTCAATAAAAATTTTTTTATAATATAAATATATAAATGATTTATTCAAATATTAATGATATGGAACATTTTTATAAATTTAAAATGAAAAAAGTTGGTAAAATTGCTAAAGGAGCTGCTAAAGGAGCTGTTAAAGTAGCAACATCCAAAGGTGCTAGAAAACTTGCTCAAGGGGCACTTAAAACTGGAGGTAAAATTGGTAAAGGAGGTCTAAAAGTATTAGATAAAATAAATCCTTTATCAATAACTACAGGTATATTTGGTGGTAATAAAACAATGTCTTATGTGTGTTCTGCTTTAGTATGTCTTATTTTAGTAGCAATTATTCTTTTTCAACTTAAAAACTAATTTAATTATCTAAAACATCATCAACAATATTTAAATCATCAACATTAATTTCATTCTCAATTTTCATAAAATTTTTAATTTCTTTTGTCTTTTTATAATCTTTGAAATTATCTTTAATTTCACTATTAATTTTTAATGTTTCCAATTCCCTTTCTTTTAATAGATTATCAAACTCATTTTTTGTTAATTTTTTATCATCCTTCTTTTTATTTTTCCAAGAATTAAAACTATCCACATTAAAATCTTTTTTTACATTTGATACATTCATATCTCCAAAATTATTAAATGAAGCAAAACTACTATCCGCAACAGATGAACTATTATTATCAAATAAACTATATCCTAAATTATTATTATTTAATAAATCATATGTCATTATTGGTTTTTCAGTTAATTGTGTTTCATTACTTCTACTTTTCATAAATTCAAAAATGTCATTTACCGTGATATTTTCATTTTCCTTTACCATATTACTGAAATAATCATCTGTATCTTCAATATCATACATATTTCTTTCTGTCTCAATATCCTTTATTTTATTTTTCATATTATCCTCATTTAAAGCTTTATCTTTTTCTTGTTTATCAAAAACATTATCATATAAATTATTAATCTCATCTTCATTTAATGGTTTTGTATTTTCCATTTTAAATTTATCAAAACTACTTTTAAAATAGTCTAACATATGTTCGTTTTTATTATCTTCATTTTTATTATTTAAATATTCTAAATCATAACGTTTTCTTAAATTATCATCAGATAAACATTCATAAGCCCTTGATAGTAATTCAAACATTTCAATATTACCACCGTGGTCTGGATGATGTTTTCTTGCCATATTTCTATAATTTTTACTAATTTCTTCAATTGTTGCATCACTATCAACATTTAAAATTTCATAATAATCTTCAAATACATTAGAATTATCCACAAAAAATTCACTCATTGTATAAATAGATATTTAAATTTATTTTTTAATTATTTTTTTAAAATAATTCTTTAATATTATTTGATGTAATCATTTTATCTAATTTTTCTTTTTTACCATTTTTATTAACAATTAAGCTTGGTAAATATTTAATTTTATTTTCTTGAAATAATTCATCATTATCTTTATTATTTTCAATGAATTTAAACTTAATATTTTTATTTTCTTTTAATAGTTCATTTTTAATTTTGTCGTGTTCATTTTCCTTATAATTTTTACAAGCAGGACACCAATCAGCAACAAATATCATTATAATTATTTCATCTTCTAATTTTTCATATCCTTCTTTTGTTTGATTATTTAAATATAAAGCCACTAAAATTAAAATTAATAATAAAACTTCAAAACTATTCATATTATATTATAAATTTATAAAAAAATAATAATTATATTTATTAAATGTCTAATAATCCTAAATATAAAACAACTGAATTAGAAAATATAAAAAACCCTCTTAAAATGTATGAGAAAAGAAATAAAATTCAAAAAAAAAATCCATCAATAAATGTTATAGATGAATTAAAAAAACAAGCAATTGCTACACCAAAAGTATCATCTACAAATATTCCATTATATGTAGAAAGAGGTTTAAAAGCTGAAGGAGCAACCAATTTAATTATGAGTGCTTTAGCATTAGCTGGTGGTGATAATAATGATTATAAACAATCTTTGAATATAATTAAATATAATGATAATATAAATGAATTATTATTAAATACAGTTAATAAGTTAAAACAAAAAGGTTATAATACAAATAAATTATATAATGAATTAAAAATAGTTAGTGATGATTTTAAAAATATTGAAAATGAATTAAATAATTCTATAAATAATAATATTGTTAAATATGGTGGAAATTATATAAAAAATAATATAGATAATTTAAATTTTGAAAAATACAAAAATAAAAAATTAGAAATTATACACTATTTAGAAAAATTATTTAATTTGTTATAAATTTATAATAATTATTTATTTTCTATAAATATTTTTTTATAATAATTAATTATAAAGATAATAATGTCTG
>Ga0233442_1000817_pt1 | contig 27000 bp, 25 predicted proteins | sample SI_123_September_3_FD_182789 | JGI IMG/M metagenome (GOLD analysis project Ga0233442, IMG submission 182789) | Seawater microbial communities from Saanich Inlet, British Columbia, Canada - SI_123_September2016_150_MG | ecosystem: Environmental > Aquatic > Marine > Inlet | place: Canada: British... | reverse complement strand
AACGTTTTATACTTTTTTGAACGTTAATACCTTTTTCATTAACAAGGGATAAAGCAATTCCGACACACGAAATAAAAAGTGTTAAAATTGCCATTCTAAAGTAAAACCACTCACGTCCATTATAGATATCAATATCAATAAAATGAAAATTATTCAGATCAAAACTGACATGAAAAATAACCATCATGATAATCGCAAGTCCACGAATAAAGTCTAGTTGTAAATAACGCATTGTAAAACTCTTTTACACTAATTCAGGACGTGGCTTATCAATGTGAAAACCTTGTGAGAAGTCTATACCCATACTTTGAACATGGGTTAAAATTGTACTCGTATGCACGTGTTCTGCTACCGTTTCAATACCTAACTCTTTACAAAATGAAATAATTGTTTTTACTACAACTTGAGCATTTTTATCACTATCTATATTTTGAATAAGACCACCATCAATTTTAATAAAATCAGGGTCAATATGGGTCATGTGAGAAAAATTCAAAAAACCACTACCAAAATTATCTATCGCTATTTTGGCACCGTAACGTTTTACTTCTGTAAAAAAGTGACTCACCACCTCATAATTTTGAATATTATGAGACTCTACAAGTTCAAAAGTTATCCGAGATGAAAGTGTTGAATTTTTAAGCTTCTCTAAAATAAAGCTATTTATTTGTGCATTCATAATATCGTCAACAGAGATATTAATACTTAAATCATAATCATTATTTTCAAAAATATTAAATGATTTTTCAATAATATTTATAGTAATTAACTCATACATTTTTATCATTTTTGAAATGTGAATAAAAGTATCAGGAACATGAATCACACCATCTTCATCAATAAGACGTGCAAGAGCTTCAAACTTAACCACTTTATTAGTTTTATTATCGATAATAGCTTGAAAGTAAGGAACTATTCCTGAATTTATCATCGCTTTACGAATTTTAGAAGCCATATTTACGTTATGAGAAAACTCATTATCAAGACGCATTTTATCTTCGTAAATCCAATAACTTATCTGATTTTTTTGTGCATAATGTAGTGCCATATTTGTTTTTGCAAATAATCTCTCAAACTTTTGTGATGCACTCGACGCTAAAGTACAAGTAATAAAAAGTTCTGTTTTTTGTTCATCTTTTTCATAAAGATAAACCAACTCACTAAAAATAGAAGAGAGTTTTTGAAGGTAGCGTTTTAGTTCATAAAATGCCATAGTCTCGTCTAAAATAACAGCAAATTCATTACTCGATGTTTTGTAAATAATCACACCACGAATCTGTTTAGAAATACTTTTTGATACAGAGTTAATTATAAAATCACCAATATCAAATCCATAAAAATCATTTAACATTTTAAAGTTATCAATGCTAAAAAGGATTAATACACCAGTATCTCTCTGTTTTAAGACATTACGCAATGTCAATAAATTGGGAAGTGATGTTGCACTATCTAAAGAAGAAGAGTGATTAATAAAGTCTTGTTTTTTTTGTAACTCTTGTTCAATATGATAATTTTTACTGCTAAGTTCAAATACAAGTTCATTAAAATAGTGCTCTTTTTCTTGCCCTGCACTATCCGTATAAATCGTAAGTAAAACATCTTTTTTATGCTCACTTTTCACTTTGTTGTCAGTAAATATATAAGGTTCAATTGTAGGATAAACTTCTTTCAAAGTCTGTTTTAGTTTATGAATTAAAACCGTGTTTTGAATTACTGTTGAGATATGGATAGTAACGGTAATATGTTTAAGTGCAAAAAGATTTTCAGGTAAGGCTTCAACGTCTGAGCTTGACGTCAATAAAAAGGAGTGACTAAATTTTGTAGCTTGCATAAGAGTACTTTTTAATATAGTTTTGAACTTCTAAGCATATTATATTCCAAGTTTAGCTATAAATTAAAAAACTTCATTTTTTACCTTTGAGAAGAATCAATACGTTTCGATAAGTAATATTAGCCTATAATTGCCATCATTAAACAAACTAAGTAATAATCAACAAAAAAGGGTACAAATGATAAACAAAATAATAGCATTTACTATTCGTATTGGAATCGCAATTAGCATTGGTTTTGGTGTAGGAGCAGCATTAGCAAATATTTTACATGTTAATGGTTCGGCTGCTATGTTTGCAGCGATTTGTATATGGCTTCTTGGCCCAATATATGCCACTGTTTACTTTAACAAGCCCTGTACAATTTCTGTACTTAGAGGTAAGAAGCATTCAAACTGATTCTTCATTCTCTATTTGAGAAAGCATATACCCGCTAATTTATGAGAACTATTTCTACTTAAAGTTTTCTACAATTAGCAATGTTATACTTCTATCATGATAAAAGCCATTTCACAACAAGCCAATCTTCCTATACAAAATATTATTCCACAAATTATTTCTACATTGCAAGAAGAGAATAACCTTATTTTACAAGCACCTCCGGGGGCTGGAAAAACAACTGCTGTTCCCTTAGCTCTTTTACATGAATCTTATGTAAAAAATAAAAAAATAATTATGTTAGAACCGCGTAGACTTGCTACTCGTAGTGCTGCTTTATATATGGCATCTCTGCTTAATGAGAAAGTAGGAGAAACCATTGGATACATCATTCATGGAGATACCTCTGTTTCTAAAAAAAGTAAAGTTATTGTTGTAACCGAAGGAATTTTAACACGTATGATTCAAAGTGATCCTGAGCTCAGTGATATTGGGCTAATCATTTTTGATGAGTTTCATGAGAGAAATATACATGGTGAACTTGCGTTAGCACTTGCTTTACAATCTCAAGAATTTTTCGCTTCGCACATTAAACTTCTTGTCATGTCGGCAACATTAAATACAAAAGCAGTATCAACACTTTTAAACAATGCATCTACGCTCACATCAGAGGGTAGAAGTTTTGACATTACTATTGAGCATCTTCCTAAACCGGAACTTAAAAAACTATCAACAACAATAGCTACGTTAATTAAAAATATTATTAAAGATAAAACAGTAGAGACTATTTTAGTATTTTTACCTGGAATTAAAGAGATAAAATCGTGTCAAAACGAGTTAAATGAAAAACTACCATCTCTTGTTGTGGAGACACTTTATGGGGCAATGAACCAAAAAGAGCAAGATAGAGCTATCTTAAAAAGCAGTTATCAAAAAGTAGTACTTTCAACGAATATTGCACAAACCAGTTTAACTATTAATGGTGTTAATGTAGTGATTGATTCGGGACTAGAGCGTATCTCTAAATTCAATAGTGGCAGTGGTATGGACTCTTTAGAGACGCTCTTAATTTCTCAAGAATCTGCAACACAAAGAGCCGGTCGCGCGGGTCGGACTTCACATGGAACCTGTTATAGACTCTATCCTCAATTTCAAAACTTAGTAAAACAGAGTCAACCTGAAATTTTACGCGCTGATGTAACATCTATGATGTTAGAGTTAGCATTTTGGGGAACTAACGATGTTAATGAGCTTTTATGGTTAGATACACCTCCCTCATTTGCTGTTAATTATGCACAAAATTTACTCTTGTCACTTGGTGCTTTAGATAATAACTTTCATATTACAACTCATGGGGAAGCACTTTTAAAATTAGGAGTTCATCCTCGTTTAGGAGATATGATTTTAAAAGCAATACCACTAAAACTAGGTGATATGGCGTGTGATATGGCAGCACTTTTAAGTGAAAAAGATATTTTTCCTAACCGCACAACAGCTGATATTACGTCTCGACTCATTGAATTTCATAATAACACCTATAAATATCAACAGGTGTTAAAAACTTCAGAACTTTTCAAAAAAAGAGTCTCTCTTAAAAAAAATAGCTCTACTTATGAGTATGATATGTGTGGTGTTTTACTAGCCTTTGCCTTTCCAGATAGAGTAGCCCAGTGTCGTGATAACAAAAACCATACGTATCTCTTAAGTAATGCAAAGGGGGCAACACTCCATTTTGAAGATACCCTTGTCAAAGAGCCTTATCTTGTTGTAGCCGAACTTGGTAATTCACAACATAGTAATGCACAAATATATAAAGCTGCTCCTATTTCATTACAACAGATAAAAAGTTATCTCTCAACGACAATTTCTGAAATAGTGCAATGGAGTGAAAAACTTAACAGTGTTGAATCTAAAACAGTAGAAAAAATAGGTGCTCTTATTTTAAATGAAAAAGAGAATAAAAAAGTTAACGCCTTACTTATTACAAAGCTGTTACTTTCAAAAATTAGAGAAAAAGGTCTTAGTTTTTTAGAATTATCTAAAGATAATCATCACTTTTTACAGCGTGTAAATTTTATAAATTCTTATCATGATGAAAATAATAGTAATCAACTTCCAGACTTAAGTGAAGCATGGCTTATTGATAATCTTGAACTATGGCTAGAGCCCCATCTTATTGGTATTAAAAGCTTAAAATCACTTTTAAAACTTGATTTTACTACGATACTTTTAAGCCAATTAAATTACCAAGAGCAACAGTACCTTGAAAAAGCTGCTCCTAAAAAGTTAAAAGTACCCAGTGGTTCTTTTATCATGATTGATTATAGTGATAAAAGTTCACCAACATTAAGCGTACGACTTCAAGAACTTTTTGGGCTTTATGAGACACCAAAAGTATTAAATAATAGTGTGGTATTAACAATTGAATTATTAAGCCCTGCACATCGTCCTATGCAAATTACTAAAGATTTACAAAGTTTTTGGAAAACTACTTATCATGATGTAAAAAAAGATTTAAAAGGAAAGTATAAAAGGCATTACTGGCCGGATGACCCTTTTGAAGCAAAGGCTACCAGTAAAACTAAAAAATGGATGTAGAGACAAGTGAGGCTGTTTAAAATCTAAAATTCAGACCTGTATAAATTTGTGCCCCATTTTCATGGCTCTCATACGTAGCATAACCACCCGAGAGTAACAAAGAGATATTATCTTTATACAGTGCTTGTTTAACACCTAAAAGATATGACGTTCTGTGTACATGTTTAAAATCATTTTTATCATTAACATCAAATAAGATATCGGTGCCATCTTGAGGAAAGTAAGAAAATACTGTTCCCCACTCTAAAACATGTTCTAAATGACTATCTTTAGCATCAATCCACGCTTGGTACCCTACTTCTAGTGTAAATCCAAATTGACTGCCAATTTTTTTTGTGATTTCAATAGGAAGTGTTATGACATTAATATCTTCATGTTTACTATCATGCTCAACACCAACGTAAGCATATTGAGGAAATGTTGAAATAAAGAGAGTCTCTGATTCATAAAAACGCCATTTTATACCCGTTTCAATAAAATTTTCTACTTCTAAAGTGTGTCCACTTGTTTCAACATGAACATACTCTAGTTTTATCTCCGTAGTTTCACTCATTCCATAATTAACATCAATAACAGGAAATTCAGTAGCATCAATTCCACCAAACTTTGTATATATAAGATTAATATCAAATTGTCCATCACCCGCAGTAAATGCATCGTCTGTCACAATGGGAGGTCCACCAAACGAAAAAAGCATCGTTCCACTTAAAATCATTCCTATAATTTTTTTCAAAAAATATCCTTAAATTAAGAGCAAGATAATAACAGTTTTGATGTTAGAAATAGATAAATAATACAATGTTCAAATATAGTAATATTTTTTCATATTTTCCATTTTTAAAAATGGTATTATGATAAATGTGTTATTATTCTTTTCAATTATATTAAAAAAGAGACTATTATGAGTTATGAATTTTTATTACCAACAATTGTCATACTTGCAACAACACTTATTATCCCTATTGCTTTCCACATGAGTCGCTACTTAGGGGATAAAAATACCCTATCACACCATATTGATGATGTTTATGAAAGTGGTATCAAAGAGCCTTATAAAGATAGCTTTGAGCGTTTTAACATTAAATACTATTTAGTAGCTATTATTTTTGTACTTTTTGATGTTGAAATTTTATTTATGTTTCCATGGGCAGTAAATCTTCGTGAACTTGGTTTTTTTGGTCTTATGGAAATGTTCACGTTTATGGGACTTCTTCTTGCAGGACTCATCTATCTTTATAAAAAAGGAGCCCTAAAATGGATTTAAAAAGCAGATTAAGTACTACAGCTTCAAAGTCAACTCAAATGGACCCCTCTGAGTTATTAGGTAACACTGTTATTACAACGAAACTTGATGACGCTGTTAATTGGGCGCGTGAATCATCACTCTGGCCTATGGTTTTTGGAACAGCATGTTGTGCTATTGAATTTATGAGTGTAGCCGCGAGTCGTTATGACATTTCACGTTTTGGTGCAGAAGTTGTACGATTTTCTCCTCGTCAAGCGGACTTAATGATTGTTGCTGGAACTATTACTTACAAACAAGCACCTATTTTAAAACAAATTTTTGATCAAATGAGTGAGCCTAAATGGGTAGTAAGTATGGGTGCTTGTGCTAGTAGTGGTGGTTTTTACGACAACTACACCACTATGCAAGGAATTGATGAAGTGATTCCTGTTGATGTTTATGTATCTGGCTGTCCTCCTCGTCCTGAAGCTTTAATTGACGCCTTACTGTTAATTCAAAAACAGGTTAAAGAAAATAAGTATGATCCTAATCGACATGCTGACTATATAGGAAAACTTGATTATGTCTAGTTCTTTATACGATAGTAACATTCCTATAACTTCACAATATACTAAACTCTTTACTTATATAAAAGCACTTAAAATAGAACAAAAAAATAATTCTATTTATATAGAAGTTTTACAAAGCAAAATTGTAATGAGTCTTCAAAAAGCTTTTGGTGAAGGATTTACATACTTAAGTGATATTACCGCCATTGATTACTCAATACATCCTCTTTTACAACCGCAATCTATGGCACTTGTTTATGTTATTAGACATAAAGACTTTAAAGATAATCTTGTTGTTAAAAGCTACATTGATAACAAAAATGAAGTGCCATCGGTTATGAATATTTTTCAAAGTGCTGATTGGTTAGAACGCGAAACGTATGATCAATATGGTGTTGTTTTTCAAAACCATCCTAATTTAAAACGTGTTTTAAATCATCAACAATTTGTAGGACATCCTCTTTTAAAATCATACCCTATTACTAAAGGTCAACTTTGTGATGAGTCAGACACTCTTTTAGAAGAGATGAATGTCCAACTTTTTGAAAAAGAGCTTATTACTCAGAATGAAGATGCTTGCTACAATGAACCTGAAAAAGATTTAATGTTTTTAAACATTGGTCCTGCACATCCTGCAAGTCACGGAACAATTCGTACTTTAATGGCCTTAGATGGTGAAAAAATCGAAGCCGCAGTCAGTGAGATTGGTTATCTTCATCGTGGGTTTGAAAAAAGTTGTGAAAATCACACCTATTCTCAAATTATTCCTTATACTGACCGTCTTAACTACTGTTCTGCCATTACCAATAATGTTGCATTTTGTAAAACTATTGAAGAGATGTTAAATATTACTATTACCCAACGTGCGACAGTAATTCGTGTCATGATAATGGAACTTTCACGTATTATGGATCATTTAGTCTGTTTAGCTGCACTCTTAGTAGATATGGGTGGTCTTACCAACTATTGGTACATTTATAATCCACGTGAAAAAGTGTATGACTTTTTAAGTAAATTAACGGGTGCTCGCCTAACCAACTCTTACATGCGTGTTGGAGGAATGGCTCACGATTTACATGAAGGATGGAAAAGTGAACTTGAAAACGTTCTAAAAGAGGTAGATTCAGGAATCACTCAAGCGCTTTCATTAATTGAGCACAATAGAATTTTTCATGATAGAACGCAAAATATTGCCGTTGTAAGTGCAGAAGATGCCATTAAACACTCTTTTACTGGTCCAAACTTAAGAGCTTCTGGAGTTAGTTTTGATATGCGTAAAAACAATCCTTATTACGGTTATGAAACTTATGATTTTGATATCGTAGTAGGAAGTGTTGGTGATGTATACGACCGTATTATGGTACGTTTTGAAGAGATTCGCCAAAGTAGTAAAATTGTACAACAAGCTGCAGACAAAATGCCAGAAGGTGAAATTAACGTCATTAACAACAGAGTTGTTTTACCAAAAAAAGAGCTTGTTTATAGCTCAATTGAAGGGGTTATGAATCAATTTAAACTCACCTATGAAGGAATTCAAGTTCCTGCAAATGAGTATTATGGTTCAATTGAAGCCACTAATGGTGAACTTGGTTTTTATGTTGTAAGTGATGGAAGTGGTACTCCGTATAAGCTTAAAATTAAAAGTCCCTCTTTTATGGCCATGAGTGCGTATCCAAAAATCATTGAAGGTGCACAAATTGCCGATGCTATTTTAGCACTGGGTAGTTTAAATTTAATTGCAGGGGAGATGGACCGATAATGGATAATAACTTTCAACTTACAGCACAGAATCAAGAACAGCTTGAGAAACTTTTTACTCAATATCCTCATAAAAAAGCCATTACTTTACCTCTTTTATGGATTATTCAATATCAAGAGACATGGTTATCACCAGAGTCAATGCAGTATGCAGCAGAGATATTAGACGTTCCCTATATGCACATTTATAGTGTGGCAACTTTTTACACTATGTTTCGCCTTACTAAACCACCTAAGCATACTATTGAAGTGTGTCGTACTCTTTCGTGTGAACTTTGTGGAAGTGAAGAAATTACAAAACAGATTCAAGAGCGTATTGAAAATTGTGATGATATCCAACTCATTGAAGTTGAATGTCTAGGCGCATGTGGTTACGCTCCTATGTGTGCGGTTAATGGGATATATCATAATAACCTAACAACTGAAAAAGTTAATACTATTATTGGAGATTTATTATGATTCAAAAAATTGTATCTAAAAAATTCCATGTTACCGAAGCACATACTCTCAACATTGCAAAACTTTATGGTGCGTACAGTGCCCTAGAAGGTGCTTTACAAAAAACTCCTGAAGAGATTCGTGATATTGTTGTTCAAAGTGGTCTACGTGGAAAAGGTGGAGGTGGTGCGGCTACCGGTCATAAATGGAATTTATGTGCCTCATTCGCGAGCCAAAACACAAAACAGTATTTAGTAGTCAACGCTGATGAAAGTGAACCCGGAACATTTAAAGATAGAGAAATTATTGACAAAGACCCTCACCTTTTAATTGAGGGAATTATCATATCTTCATACGCTATTGGGGCGCACGATGCCTATATTTATATTCGTGGTGAATATGTTGAATTTGCACAAATTATGCAAAATGCCATTGATGAAGCATATGCTGAAAATATCATTGGAAAAAATGCATCTTATCCAATTGAAATTACACTTCATCGTGGTGGCGGTGCGTATATTTGTGGTGAAAAATCAGCACTAATTGAATCACTTGAGGGTAATCGTGGTCATCCCCGTCTAAAACCTCACCGACCTGAGCCTGAGTTTTATTTTAATAACCCTGCTTTAGTTAATAACGTTGAAACCATTGCTTCTATTCCTTTTATTATTGAAAACGGTTCTGATGCTTATAGAGAATTTGGTACTGATTGTTCACCAGGAACCCTTCTTTTTGCTATTAGTGGTCATATCAATACTCCCGGAGTTTATGAAACGGCTTTTGGTGTGAAGATGATTGATTATATTAACAATCTAGGTGGCGGTATTAAAAATGGTAAAAAACTAAAAGCTGTTATTCCAGGTGGTGCATCATGTCCTGTGATTACAGCTCAAGAGGCCCAAGACGTAACTTTAGATTATGAAGCACTGCAACAAATTGGTTCCGCTTTAGGTACGGGTGGAATGATTGTTATGGACGAAGATACCTGTATGGTCAAGTCACTTAAAAACTTACTACGTTTTTACCATCATGAGTCATGTGGTCAATGTACACCATGTCGTGAAGGAACTGGTTGGGTTGATAAAATTTTAGACCGTTTTCTAGCCCATCAAGCAAGTTTAGAAGATTTACAGACATTAAAAAGTGTCTCAAAAACAATGAATGGAAAAACAATTTGTGTTTTTGCACCCGCAGCTGCTGGCGTAATTGATAGTTTTTTACTTCGTTTTGAAGATGAGTTTTTAGCATGTATAAACGCGTAAAAAAGAAATAATGAAATTTTTTGACAACAACTATATTAATGACTTTTTAGAGAGTGGTTGGCATTTTAGTGATGCAACTCTTGATAAAAAAACACGTTTTCAAATGCTAAATATTACACTAGCACTTTTTATGATAACGTTAATGTATGGTGTCATTAGTAACAGTTTTAAGGGGTATACCTTCCTTAGTTATTTAGAATTTTCATTATTAACATTTGATCTTGTGGCATTAGAACTTTTACGACGTTCAAAAAAGTATTTTGACACTATCGCTTTTTATATCAATGTACAATTTATGGTCCTTTTTAGCTCCTTAATGTTACTTCCTGCTATTAGTGATTTAAAACATAGTTGGATTTACACTTTCCCTGTAATTGTCTTCTTTTTTCAAGGACGACAAAAAGGTGTTTTATGGATATTAACACTGATGCTTGTTGTTGTACTAACCAAAGTACAAACATTTCATCCTTCACAATATAGCTACGATCAAATATTTTTTATACTTTTTGTTTTAAGTATGATATCAACACTTATCTATTTTTATCAGTTTAAAATGGACCATGATAATCACATTATTTTACAGCAAAAAGAGCTGCTCAAAAACTTTAATGATCAACTTGAAAATACCATTGAACTTAAAACAAAAGAGCTAAAAGAGTTAAATATTTCACTAGAAGATAAAGTTTCCGCCAAAGTTGCCTTGATTACTCAAAAAGATGCTATTTTAATTAATCAATCACGTCAAGCAACCATGGGTGAAATGCTTAGTATGATTGCGCATCAGTGGCGACAACCTTTATCTACAATGACGCTACAAATTGCCCACCTTAAATTCAAATCTGAACTTACCGGTGTTACTCAAGAACAAGTTCAAGATACTCTTGATAAAATATCTGATATGGCGGTTTATCTTGCAGATACTATTGATGATTTTCAAAACTTTTTTAAACCCAATAAAGATAAAGAGGAAATTTCTATTAAAAAACTGAGTGAGCAAGCTATTAATTTTGCAACACCTCGACTAAAGATGTTTGATATTAACATCACACATTTTTGTATTGATGATGAGATAATTAAGACCCATACTAATGAAGTAACACAGGTTATTATTAACCTTTTAAATAATGCAACCGATCAGCTTATTGAACAAAAAATAAAAAATAAAAAAATAAAAGTAACTACAAAACTCGATCATGAATTATTAACAATATCCATTGAAGATAATGGAGGTGGGATAAAAGAGGAAAATATAGAAAAAATATTTGACCCTTACTTCTCCACAAAAAAGAAAAATGGTACAGGAATTGGTCTTTATATGGGAAAAATGATTATTGAAAATGAACTTGGTGGAACATTAACCGCAAGTAATAGTGATGAAGGTGCAAAGTTCACTATCGCACTAAATAGAAATAGTATTCACTTACAAGAGGATGAGCATGCATAATAGTCTTACTAACACTATCAATATTTTTATTGATGATACTAACTATACGGTCAAACAGAGTGATCTTTTGATCGATATATTACTTGACAATGATCTTAAAATTGCTCACTTTTGCTATCATAAAGCCTTAGGTGCGGATGGAAACTGTCGTATGTGTATGGTCAAAATAGAAGGACAAAAACGTCCTCAAATTGCCTGTGACACTTATCCTAAAGAGGGTATGAAAGTTTATACCAATAGCGAAGATATTAGCGAAGTTAAACGTTCTATTTTAGAGCTTGAACTTGTAAATCATCCTGTGGACTGTCCTGTATGTGACCAAGCGGGCGAATGTAAACTTCAAGATTACTATATGGATTTTGGTCTTTATAACTCTCGAGTAAGTACAACTAAAACACATAAAAATAAAGCTGTTGATTTAGGTAGCAATGTCATGCTCGATCAAGAGCGTTGTGTTCTATGTGCACGTTGTACTCGTTTTACACAAGAGATTACTAAAACTGCAGAACTAGCTATTATTGGGCGTGGTGATCATGCTTGTGTTTCAACTGCACCGGGGAAAAAACTCGATAATCCTTATGCTATGAATGTTATTGACTTGTGTCCAGTAGGGGCATTAACTTCAAAAGATTTTCGTTTTAAAAAACGTGTTTGGTTTTTAGATTCTGTAGCAAGTATTTGTCATGGCTGTTCCAAAGGATGTAATATCTATGTTGACCATAACCAAGATAAATATTCGGATGAAAAAGTATATCGATTCCGTCCTCGTGTTAATGTTGAAGTCAATGGGCATTTTATCTGTGATGAGGGACGTCTGAGTTACACACACCAAAACAGTGCTAAAACAGAACATTCTAATCAACATGGAACACTGTTAGACTCTGAAATTTTCACACAATATCAACTTCAAATCACACGCCATGAAAAAAAAGTGATGTTAGCATCGCCTTCACTTTCATTAGAACAGTATGTTGCGTTAATCGAGTATTGTAAAATAAACAGTATTAAACTTTTTTCACTTCCTTATCATGATGAGCATTTTGGTGATGATTTTTTACGTAAAAATGATAGAAGTGCCAATAAAGCATCTTTAGAACTTCTCAATATTAATCAAGATAAAAATACCTTTTTTCAAGTGATTGAAGAAGCTGATTTAATCATAAATATTGATCATCATTTACTTTTTGAATCTGAATTTCAAAACAAAACAATTCATATCACCTCCTCAAAATTTGCACAAGAGAGCTCAGCATTACTAAATATTGCTATGGCATCTTATGCTTATGACAGTGGTACACTGATTAGTTTTGAAAATAAAAAACAACGTTTTTCACGCTCAATATATACTTCCAATAGTGTATTAACCCTATTAGAACTTCTTCATAAATTTGATAAAACAATTGCAGATAATGATGAAAGTATTTGGGAACAATTTAATATTTCAGATTTACTCGGTTGTAGTTTTTCATCACTTAACAGTAGAGTAAAACATCTTCCTAATTTAGGAGTTAACCATGCATGAGTTAATGTTACTACTCCCTTTTGTACTAACACTTTTACTAACACTCGCGACTGTACCTATTTTGGTTTGGATGGAGCGTCGTATTGCCGGTCTTATTCAACATCGTCCGGGTCCTAATCGTTGTAATATTGGTGGATTTCGTTTAGCAGGTATTATTCAATCGGTTGCTGATATGATGAAGCTTGTTTTTAAAGAAGAGCGTTTACCTAAACATATTACCAATCATCTCTATTTTTTAATGGCTCCGGGTCTTGCCTTTGTTGCCGCATTTTTAAGTTTTATGGTTATTCCATTTGCAGATGATATTACCATTAGTAGTTACACGTACTCTATTCAAGCACTTCCTGTTGATTTAGGAATTTTGTGGATTTTAGCCTTTGCGGGGCTTGGTGTCTACGGTATTATTTTAGGAGGCTGGGCTAGTCATAGTAAGTATGCAATTTTAGGTGCAATGCGCGCGAGTGCTCAAGTAATTAGTTATGAAGTTGCAATGGGACTCTCTATTGTTTCTATGGTACTGACTTACGGTAGTATTGATTTAAACAGCATGGTCGTTTTTCAATCACAAACCTTTTTAGGATTTATTCCGGCATGGGGTATTGTTATTCAGCCTCTTGCGGCTATCATTTTTATAGTAACTGCTTTTGCTGAAACAAATCGTGCTCCTTTTGATGCAGCGGAGGGTGAAAGTGAAATTGTTGCAGGATACCACACTGAGTATGGTGCGATGAAATTTGGTCTCTTTTTTGTTGCAGAATATATTGCTATGGCCGCGTCAGGTGCATTAATTGTTACTATGCTTCTTGGTGGTTACCAACTTCCATGGATTGGAACTCAGGACCTAATCAATCATCTTGATGTTGTTATCATGATACTTTTAGTTGTTATTCCCCTTTTTAGTGTTATCTTTTTACGATGGATGCATAAAAATAACACTTTAGACGCCAGTGGAATACGAGAAACAAAAGTTTATACTAAAATAATTATCGCAAAAACAGTACTTTTTGAGCTGTTTTTACTTTATGGTCTGCTCACACCACTCGACGTAACATCTACAGCAGTTGGTGTAATGGTCCTTCAAATTGGTATCTTTACAGCAAAACTTTTTATGCTTCACTTTATTTTTGTTTGGGTTCGTTGGACGGTACTTCGTTTTCGTTACGATCAAACTTTAGACTTGGGATGGAATATTTTACTTCCACTCTCTATTGCCAATGTAATAGTGACAGCAATTGTTATTGTTGCATTTAACTTATAAGTAATTATCATGATAAAAGAGAATTAAGATTATGGGAACAACAATAGTCAAACGACACGGATCAAGTTTTAAAGATAAAATGTATCTAAGTGCCATTTTTGGTGGTATGAAAACGACACTAAAAAACTTCACTACTAATATTAATAACATCGATGCTTTACCTACGCAATGTTATCCAGAACAATTACCTCAAGATATCACCTCACGTTATCGTGGAGTTCACAGATTAACATCACGAGATGATGGTTCTATTGCTTGTGTTGCTTGTTATATGTGTGCTACAGCGTGTCCAGCGGGATGTATTAATATCTTAGCAGAAGATAGAGAAGATGGTGTTGATGAAAAAATGCCTAAAGTATTTAATATTGATCTTCTTGAGTGTGTATTTTGTGGATATTGTGTAGAAGCTTGTCCCTGTGATGCTATTCGCATGGACAGTGGTATTTTTTCTTTAATTGCTCAGAGTAGAGAAGAGTTTGTATACGATAAAGAGAAACTACTTTCCATTAAGGGTGCTTATGGAAATGAAAACTCTGTAAAAGATAGTTTTCAAAATAGAGAAAATAGTAAAAATAAAACCAATAGTGGAGAGACCCATGAACATTGAGTTAATTCTATTTACAATATTAGCACTACTTACACTAAGTAGCGCAATTGCTATGGTCAGTGTTCATCGTCCTATTGATGCTGCACTTAGTTTTATTATCACTTTAATTAGTTTAGCGGGGATATTTGCTCTACTTCACGCTTCATTTTTATTTGTAGTTCAAATAATTATCTACGCAGGTGCGATTTTGACACTAATACTTTTTATAATTATGTTTCTAAATATTAAAGATGAAAACTTACCTAAAGAGCCTAAGAAAAATTTATGGCTATTGGGGACATCACTACTAACACTTCCTTTTACTCTTATCATGATAAAAATCATTAACAGTGCAAATTTTGGAAGCTGTACTCAACTTGATGAAAATTTTGGCTCTATTGAAGCAGTAGGGAAAGTTTTATATTCCTCTTGGGTTTTACCTTTTGAACTTATTTCTATTCTTTTGTTAGTTGCTTTAGTGGGTGCCATTACCTTAGCAAAACGTGAAGAGAGTGATACAACAAAAAGAGTACAAGAAGTATCACAGAAGGAAGTATCATGATAGAAAAATATCTAATCCTAGCTATTTTACTTTTTTCAATTGGAATTGTTGGAGTACTAAGTAGAAGAAATATTATTATTATCTATATGTCTATTGAGTTAATGCTAAATGCGGTTAACTTGGCGTTGTTAGCGGTTGCTTCTTATGTTGGAAGTGAAGACGCTCATGTTATATCACTCATGATTATTGCGCTAGCAGCAGCTGAAGCCGCTCTTTTTATGGCACTGTTTGTAACACTATACCGTCATAAACGCTCACTTGACACCTCTATATTCGATCTTCTTGGTGATAAAAAAGCCACTCAACGATCAACAGTACAAGGAAATACCAATGCCTAATATCATTGAAATGCATCTTCTATCATTAATTGTTTTAGCGCCTTTTTTCAGTGCTACCTTAATTATGATATTAACGCTAATAGCTCCAAATTTATCCAAAAAGATATATACCTTTTTGGCCTTAAGTGGTGCAGGTATTAGTGCTATTTTAGCTTTAGTGGTAGGATATAAAAGTTATGTTTATAATACTATGTATAGTGAATTTATCTTTAGATGGCTTGATATTGAAGCCTTTAAAATAGACTTTGCACTCCAAGCAGACCCTCTTTCAGCAATGATGATTTTATTTGTAGCTCCCGTAGGATTTTTAATTCATATTTACGCAACAGGCTATATGAAAGATGACCTTGCTTATGGACGCTTCTTTGCACTATTTAATATCTTTATGTTTTCCATGCTTTTACTAGTATTAGCAGACAATCCTTTTATGATGTTTGTAGGATGGGAAGGTGTGGGTGTCACTTCATACGCACTTATCGCTTTTTATTTTAACGATAGAGAAAATGTTAATGCAGGAAATAAAGCTTTTATTTTAAATCGCGTTGGTGACTTCGGATTTTTAAGCGCACTGATGCTTCTTTTTGTTTTTATCGGAGAATATGGCTTTGATTTTAATACTATCATGTTGCATTTAAATGAAATTTCTCCAAATATGATTCATCTCATTGCCGGGCTTCTTTTTGTAGGTGCCATGGGTAAATCAGCTCAAATTCCACTTTATGTTTGGCTACCTGATGCTATGGCAGGACCAACTCCTGTTTCAGCACTGATTCACGCCGCAACTATGGTAACCGCTGGTGTTTATATGGTAGCACGTTTTTCACCCATTTATGAACTTAGTTTTTTTGGTGAAATTATCACTTATGTTGGTGCCTTTTCAGCACTCCTAGCCGGTCTTATTGCAACCCGTCAAAATGATATTAAAAAAATTCTTGCTTACTCAACCATGTCACAACTAGGTTATATGTTTATGGTAGCCGGTATTGGTGGCTACTCTTACGCACTATTTCATGTTTTCACCCATGCTTTTTTCAAAGCCCTACTCTTTATGGGTGCCGGTGCAGTTATTGTCGCTATGCATCACGAACAAGATATTCGTAAAATGGGTGGACTCAAAAGTGAACTTCCATTAATATTTATCATGATGTTAATTGGTTCACTCTCATTAAGTGCTATTGCCCCATTAAGTGGATTTTTCTCTAAAGATGCCATTATGGCGCAACTGTTTGGTTCTGGTCATTATGGTGTCTATTTTATTGCTTTAGCAACATCAGCTCTAACCGCATACTATATGTTTAGAATGATGTTTATCGTCTTTTTTGGAGATAAAAAACCTCATACTCATGCTGTGCCAAAAAGCATGATTTTCCCTATGATTATTTTAACTTTTTTCTCAGTAATCGCTGGTTTTTTCAATGTACCACATATCTTTGGAGGACATGAAGCGTTTTCATCATGGCTTCAACTCCCCGATAGACACTATATTGTATCTCATGCTGTAGAGTATATATTAATGGCTGTAAACACACTTATAATTGCAGCAGCTATTACTTTAGCATACGTACGTTTTGGTAAAAAAGATGCAAATTATGAAGAGAGTGAGACAACTCTAGGACAAGCTATTAGCAATAAATTTTACGTCGATAAGTGGTATCACAAAATGATTGTATCACCTCTGTATCGTGCTAGTCGATTTTTTGATAAAATTAATATTCATTTTATTGACCACTTCATTCATACTGTGTCACTACTTTATATGAAGGTTTCTACTGTTGTACGTGTTGTTCAAAATGGTTTAGTTCACTTTTATCTCATCTATATTGGTGCGGGTATTAGTATGTTATTTATCTATTTATATCTAATGTTGGAGCTGTAAAATGTTATCTTTAATGATTTTTATTCCTATTGTAACTTCTATTTTACTTTTTGTTCTTCCTCAATCTTTAAAAGTAACCCGTTCACTTTCACTTATTGCTTCATTTGCAGTTATGTTTGTCTCTTTTGTACTTTATTCACAATTTGAAGCTATTGGAACCATGCAATTTGTAGAGCACTATAGCTGGATTGACAGATACGGAATTAGTTATCATATTGGTATTGATGGGGTTTCACTTCCTTTAGCAATGATGGTAGCTATTTTAATGCCTGCTGTTGGAATTGGTCTTTACCACCGTAATAAAACGGGATTTTGGTTAAATCTTCTTCTGGCTCAAGGTGGTATTATGGGAGCGTTATTAGCGCTTGATATGATGCTTTTTTATCTCTTTTGGGAAACTATGCTGCTTCCAATCTTTTTTATGATTGGTCTTTATGGCTATGGTCGTAAACATTTTATTAGTATGAAATTTACTATTTATACCATTTTTGGTTCCCTTATTATGCTTATAGGTATCTTATTTATTGGAAATATTTATCATGAGCAATTTGGAGTTTATAGTTTTTCACTACTAGAATTACAGAATATTAAACTCTCTCATTCCGAAGGACTTTTTGCATTCTTTGCTTTTATGATTGCATTTGCAATTAAAGTTCCTATGTTTCCTTTTCATACGTGGCTTTCAGACACATACAGAAGTGCACCAACAGGTGCCGTTGTTGTTATGTCAGCACTTATGGCAAAACTAGGTGTTTATGCAATTTGGAGATTCTTATTTACTCTGTTTTATGAAACATCGTATGAATTAGCTCCTTACTTTATTGCAGTAGGTCTTTTTGGACTCATATTTTTTGGAATTGTTGCGATGCATCAAAATCATCTAAAACGTCTGTTTGCTTACTCTTCTGCATCTCATTTATCGTTAATTGTAGTAGGTATTTTTATTTTTGATATTTATGGACTATTAGGAAGTTCATACTTTATTGCAGCACATGCACTCTCCTCAGGTGCCCTTTTTATTATGGTGGGAATGTTATACGAAAGAACACATACCCACTCTATGGATGCACTCGGTGGTATCGCAGAGCGTGCCCCTCTATTTGCACTACTTTTTGCATTTTTGAGTCTAAGTATTGTTGGAATTCCCGGAACACCTGGATTTGTATCAGAAATATTAATTGTTTTGGGTGCCTTTAATTATAATATCTATATTGGACTTATTACAACAACCACTATTTTAGTAGCTATTTTATTTATGTTTAGTATGCTGAGTAAAACTATTTATGGTCCCGCACATAATCCTAAAATGAAGTTTCATGACTTAAAACCACTCGAACTTGCTTCGCTAATACCATTAGTATTACTAATTATTGTAATGGGGATTTTTCCTAATTTATTTTTAGACAAAATTAAACCTACTGCTGAACTTCATATTGAAATTACATCTAAAAATATCACTAAAACTATAGAAAAAGGAGATGTAAGTAATGTTAATTAATATCCCAAACAGTCTCATAATACTTTTAACGGTTCTTTTTGCAGCATTAACATTAATGCTATTAGCACCTACAAAACATTACACTAAAAATAGAGGGTTTATTATAAGTTTTGCAGCATTAAGTTTTGCACTTCTTTTTGGAATTAGAGAACCTACCCATAGTTTTGCTGAATATCTTTATGGGGATATCTTTTCTAATATGCTTATAGACGATACCTTTAGTAGGCTTTTTATTCAACTCTTTTTGGTGGGTACAATACTAACACTTTTAGTAGGTCGTTCCTACATACAACGTGCAAACTTTTTTCAAGCTGAGTCATTTTCACTTATATTTTTCACTCTTTTTGGAATGATACTTATGAGTATGGCAAACGAATTTTTAACTGCTTTTATTGCACTTGAAATTAGTTCACTCTCCATATATATTTTAATAGGTATTCATAGAAGTGATATTAAAGCCAGTGAAGCCTTTTTTAAATACCTAATTTTAGGCTCTTTTGTTGGTGCATTTTACCTCTTAGGTATGATGCTTATTTATGCCCAAGCCCATACCACTAATTTTATAGAGTTATCACGATATATTCTTGCAAGTGACTTTCAAGACCAATACCTTATTATTGCAGGTGGTCTTTTACTCATGATTACTATTATGTTTAAAATTGCGGCACTTCCTTTTGGAGTGTGGAGTTTAGATGTTTATGATGGCGCACCACTTCCTATTACTTCTTTTATGGCAGGAACCTTTAAAATTGCTATTTTTGCACTAACTCTAAGAATATTTCTAGTAGATTATAGTTTTTTAGTAAATATTTATGACCCTCTTTTAGTAGGTGCTGCCGTAATTACCATGGTTGGGGGTTCATTTTTAACCATTACCCAATCTTCAATTAAACGTATGTTGGCAGGTTCTTCTATTGTTCATAGTGGCTATATTTTAATTGGTCTAGCATCAATGGGTATTTTAGGTTCAACCGCTGCACCATCAGTGCTTTTTTATCTTATTGCCTATTTTGTGAGTGCTATTGGTGCTTTTGGAGTACTGAGTTACCTCTCTTTGGGAGAAGAAAAGAATATTACTTATGATAGTCTCAAAGGTTTATCTAAACAGCATCCAGTTCTTGCCTTAACACTGTCTATCTTCATGTTGTCTCTGGCAGGTTTTCCTTCAACAATAGGTTTTTTGGGTAAATTTTACGTTTTTAATAGTGCCATTGAAGCAAACTATACTTGGTTAGCACTACTGGGTGCCCTTTCCGCTTTTATCTCTATTTATTACTATTTTAAAGTAATTTCAATGATCTACTTTTATGATGAGCCAAAAGAAGAAACTGCACGTTTTAATATTGTCAACTATAAAACATTGTCGGATAAAATTACACTGATCTCTATTGTACTAGCTTCTATGGGTGTTATTTGGGGTGGTATTGGAAGTAGTCTATTAAGCTTTTTACCTGGTCCTGATGCTATAACGTTAGCAACTGAGCATGCTATTCGCTCATTATCACTACTGTTATAAAAGAGATATTATGCCTTTGAAAAATGTCGATATTTTAAAACTTTTTGATTCGGGTCAATTTATATTTTTTAAATGGATTAACGAACCCAATTGGCCCGTAGAATATGTTTCAAATAATGTAGAATCTATAATTGGTCGAAGCGTAGAAGAGTTTACTACTAAACAAATCTCTTATAAATCTCTAATTCATCCTGACGATATTGGATACGTTATTAAAGAAGTTGATGATGCTTCTGCAAATACTTCCATCAGTTCTTTTACCCATAGACCTTATCGTGTTAGCGTTGGTGATGATATATGGCGTTGGATTTATGATTCAACACAAATTATACGAAATGAAGATGGAGAAGTCACCCATTATCTGGGTTATATTAGTGATATAACTGAGACTAAAAAGGCAATGGAAGAGGTAAATTTTTTCTCTACACATGATATCTTAACTTCTTTACCAAACCGTGTGCTATTTATAGATAGAGTTGAACAAGCCATTATTCGCTCTCGTAGATATAAGCAAAAATTTGCAATTTTATATCTTGATATTGATAATTTTAAACAGATTAACAACTCTCTTGGTCACAATATTGGAGATAAACTTCTACAACGAGTTTCAAAGAAATTAACAACAGCACTACGAGAACGTGATACAGTCTCACGACAAGGTGGCGATGAATTTTTTATTTTACTCGAGAATATCAAAGATCAAGAAAATATAAAAGTAGTCATTGAAAAACTTTTTTCACTAACACAATACCCTTTTGATATTGATAACAATCAACTCTATATTACTTATAGTATTGGAGTTGTTTTATATCCAGAAAATGGTGAAAATGTTAAGAACTTACTCCAACATGCTGATAACGCAATGTATCAAGCCAAAGACGTTAAAAACAATAGTTATAGTTTTTTTACTTTAGAACTTTATGAAAAGGCTAAAGAGAAACAAGAAATTTATAACCAACTTCATGATGCCTTACAAAAAAAAGAGTTCTCACTTGTATTTCAACCTAAAGTTGACACCTACAGTGAAAAAGTTATTGGCGCAGAAGCCCTAATTCGCTGGACAAGTAGTGAGCTTGGTTTTGTAGCACCTGACAAATTTATTCCTCTTGCAGAGAATACTGGATTAATTGTTGAAATTGGAAAATGGGTTTTTCAAGAGAGCTGTACTGCACTTAAACACGTTCATACATTAGGACATACCGATACTATTTTTTCTATTAATGTTTCTGCCATTGAATTTAAACAAGCAAATTATGTAGAACAGTGTTTAGAAATTATTAATAAAGTAGGTATTGAAGCAAAATACATTGAACTTGAACTCACAGAAACAGTACTAATGGATAATCAAAAATTAGCTATTTCAAAAATGAGAGAACTGATTGATTTAGGATTTAAATTTGCAATGGATGATTTTGGAACAGGTTTTTCAAGCCTCTCTTATCTTAAAAACTATCCTGTAAGTACTGTTAAAATTGATAGAGAATTTATTAATGATCTCACTCAGGATACAAGTAGTGATGCAATTGTAAAGGTTATTATTTACTTCAAAGAAATTTTTGGTGTTGATATTGTCGCAGAGGGTGTTGAAACACGAGATCAACTCATTTTTTTACGCCAAGAGGGATGTGGAATTATTCAAGGGTATTTTTTCTCTAAGCCACTAATTCTAAATGACTATGTTGACTATTTAGAAAAAAGTCTTTAAGTCTTATAATTTAGTTTATAGCTGCAAGTCTTTTTTTACTTGTGAAACAATATGGCTATCTTCAGCCATATCTATCCAGGTAAACTTCTTACCACTTTGTACTTTTCCTGTTAACAAATCGCCACTTTTACGAAATTTCAAATCAAGTTGAGCAATATCAAAACCATTATCGGTATTACAAAACTCATCAAGTCGTTGCGATTTTTTTTGATTGGTAAAAAGGTAGCAGTACCCTTTTAAACCATTACGACTCACACGACCACGAAGTTGGTGTAAAGAAGAGAGCCCTAGCCTCTCTGCTCCCACAATCACAATAGTTGTTAAGTTTGGAAGTGATATCCCAACTTCAACAACTGTTGTTGCAATTAAAATATCACCCTCCTCTCGAAATTTCAAAAGCACTTCTTCTTTCTTTTTATCTTTACCGTGAGTTACATAAACATTATTGAAATTTTTTTCCCAATAACTTCTTGCTTCTTCAATACTTTGATAATTCAAAGCATCACTCTGTTCTACCAAGGGATAAATAAAAAGCACTTGGTGTTTTTGTTCTATTTCACTTTTAATATGTTCTAGTAATTCTGAAAAATCTTCTCGATGAATAACTGAAGTATCTATATCTTTTTCAAAAGGAGTTGTTGTAATGAGACTCACATCAATATGAGCACTATCCATCATTGCTTGAGTTCGAGGGATAGGTGTTGCAGAAAATTGTAAATAGTGCGGTCGAGCGATAATGCTTTTATCTTCAGCGGTTTTACTATCTTCACCAAGTACAAGTTTTTCCAATAAATTGCGCTGAGCCGTTCCAAAACGATGTTGTTCATCAACCATTACTAAAGAACTTTTTGGAAGCTCACGGTAAAGCAGTGCGTGTGTACCCACTAAAAAGTCATACTCGCTTAAATCTATACTCTTCTTAGTTTTATTAGTCACTAAAAGTGTTTTAACATTGGGTAAAAATTTCTGGGCTTCTTCAAAAATTTGATTCGCTAAGATGGTTGTTGGTGCCATTAAAATTGAACAAAATTTCGACTTTTGTGCCATGATTACGGAAGCTAAAATAACCATAGTTTTTCCAGATCCGACATCCCCAACTATCATTCGTTTTGCAGCATTTTTTGCTTTAAAATCTTCAGAAATTTCATCTATTGTTTTAACTTGTTCATCAGTCAATGTAAATGGCAAAGTTTTAGCCCACACTTTATACTCACTTTTGAGTGTATCAATAGCATTAAAATAACGTCGTTTTGAATGTAAACGTTTCATATAATCATAAAGCTCTGTATATTTTAAAGCATATAATGCTTCTTGATTATAGTTTCCATCATGATAAAGTAGTTCTGATTCGGGATGATGTATTTTTTGAAGTGTATTAACTACCTCTAAAGGAAGACCTTCTTCAGTTAATGCCTCACTTGTAATATAATTGTGCATCACTCTACGCATTACATCAGCTCGTAAAACAGACTTATATTGCGGTGTCAGTAATCCTATTTGAGTTACTTTCTTTGGATGTGATACCTGCGCATGACCTTGGGAATATTCTACTTTTCCAAAATAATAAAATCGTTCATCTTTAATAAATTGTCGTTGCATGTAAGGCTTAGGACGAAAATAGATTGCTTCTAATGTAAATCCTAAGTTATGACAATACATTCTTACATTTAGAACTTTAAAAGTACTCATAACGGATTCAATGGTGATATCTAAAAGTTGAGGAAAATCTTGAACTGTTGTGTGGATACGATAATCTTCATAAGAACTCGGCGCAATACACGCCAAAGAAGAAGTAGTATCAATATGAAGTTTAGTAAACTTCTCTTCGTCACTCTTTTTTAATAGTTTCATAATGGTAACTTTAGAATATTTTTGGGTTTATTACAAATAATATTGCATTTTGTTATATTTATTTAATTATCTAAATCCAACATAAATCAACAACCCAACTTTAGTATTTTATCTGCACATTCAGCCATAACAGGTAAACGTTCATTAATAACATCTTCTACAATGTATAAATCAACACCTTCATAATCATGTGCAATAAAATTACGAAGTTCATAACTACCTTTAATATCTTGCTTATCAAAATGGGTTAACACTTCTAATTCACCATTATGAAGAAGTTTATCAAACTGTTCGGCGATAGAAGTAAGATGCATTAAAATAGAAGCTCTTGAATTTTGTTCATCTTCTAAGGCAGTAATAACACTACCTTTTTCTTCTACAATAGCATTAACAAATATAATTTTTTTTTGAATTGTTTTAATACGTTCTATAGACTTAACACTAAACATACAGGAGCTCTTTAACTATGCTTTCTTTCATTTTTGAATCGCTATCTAAATCAAAAATATCACTATTTCTATGAAATTTTTTCTTTATCATATTTTTTATTTTTGTAACTTCATCAAAGTAATGATAGGCACTTCGTGTTTGCAAGTAATTTTTTTCTTTAGAAATAGCAATGTCAATATCACTATAAACACTCTGTTCATTTTTAGCAAAACTACCAAAAAGTGCTAAAGAGGTAATTCCATCATGATAAAGTTCATCTTTTATCTCTTTTAAATAATCTAAAATATTTTCTTGTGTAGCTCTCATTATATATCCTAGCAATTTAACAGTATTATAACAAATAAAAAGTGAATTTAAAAAGTTTGAAGAGTTTGTAAAGAGGGAATAAAAATTCTCAAAGCCAAAAGGCTTTGAAAAACGAAAAAAGTAAAATAACGATTAACGTTTTGAGAATTGTGGAGAACGACGTGCTTTTTTGAAACCTGGTTTTTTACGCTCAACAACACGTGAATCACGAGTTAATAAACCAAAAGGCTTAAGCACTGGACGGAATGAAGAATCCATAAGTACTAGAGCTTTAGAAATTCCATGACGAAGTGCGTCTGCTTGACCACTGAAACCACCACCTAAAGTAGTAGCAACAATATCAACAGAAGTTTCTTGTTTAGAAACAGAAAGTGGTTGCATTACACGAAGTTTTTTCGCTTCAAGTCCACCTAACCATGCGTCAAGAGATAAACCATTAACAGTAATTTTACCTGTTCCTGGAGTTAACCATACTTTTGCAATAGACGATTTACGTTTACCAGTTGCATATGTTTTTGCCATAAAGTGCTCCTTACGCTAATTGTGCAGAGTGTGGATGTTCAGCACCTGCATAGATTTTAAGTTTTTTAAGCATTGCTACACCAAGTTTTGTTTTTGGAAGCATACCACGAGTTGCTAATTTGAAAAGTTTTTCAGGGTTGTTTGCAACAAGATCTGTCATTTTTTCAGAAACAACACCACCGAAGTAACCTGTATGACGGAAATACTCTTTAGTAGCAATTTTTCCAGCACCGTTAAAGTGTACTTTTGATGCATTAATAATAACAACATAGTCTCCACAATCAATATTTGGAGTAAAACAAACTTTGTTTTTACCACGTAAACGTGTAGCAATTTCAGTTACTAAACGACCAAAAGTTTTACCTTCTGCATCAATTAGTATCCATTTACGGTCAATTTGCTCTTCAGTTGCAATTTTTGTAAATTTCATTTTCTGCCTTTCTAAGATATTTAAGTGGTGGAATTATACAGATTTAAACTTAAAACTTGCTAAATTTAAGACTAAATTAATTATTTAACACTTAAATTTAGTTCTTTTAAAGTTTTATTGGAGCAATCTCTTCACTTATTATCTTTTCAACACGCGCAATCACTTCTTTATCGTTTATAGAATGGTCATATTGTTGAGTGAAATATTCATCTATTTTACGTTGAAAATGTTGTGAACCCACAATTTCATTGTACTCGTCAATATAAGGCTTAAACTTCTCATAACTATGTTGTTTAAATAGTATTTGATACTCTTTAGCCATTTCTGAATTTGCATCTACATTTAAAAATGGATCTAAAATATTAGGAACAAAAACAATGTTCCATGGCGCACAAAATGTATAAATATTTCGACTGCATCCAAAAATAGAAGCCAGTTGATAATTTTTCAAATCTTTCGATTTTTTATACCCTGTTAAACTTTCTATGATTTTTGATGGATTTTGAGAATTAGAAGGATCTTTTTTTACTCTCTCATTTTTTAATACTTGTCGATAAAAGTCTAAAAACATTCTGTTTTCAACACTTCCTTTATGACCACGCATAAAAACTTCTTTATTATTAGTAATACTTTTTTTTAATTTTTCCCATTCTAACTTTACTTGTTCATCTGGAATATAGATGGTCTTTTCTAAACCAAATCTAAAAAACTCTTCTTTTGAAATGTATTCGGGAATTAACTCTGTATATGAATCTATCATGATAACTTCTTCTTGTTTTAATATTGTATATTATATCTCTTTATTCTTCAATAATTTGTGATAAAAAAATAATCTTTTCATAGTACTATAAGATAATAATATAAAAAATATAATAGGATTTAAAATGAAATTAATACCCTATAGCATGCTCTTTATAATGAGCAGTAATCTATTTTCAAGTACCTTAGTGCAAGGTAAGTAATAATACAAAATAAACTACACAGTTGGTTCAATAATTGCTATGACTGATTATGACAGTAACAGATGAAAAAATAATAGAACAATTAAAAGAGATAAAGAAGAGTGGTGCCAAAGCGCA
>Ga0233442_1000813_pt1 | contig 27281 bp, 23 predicted proteins | sample SI_123_September_3_FD_182789 | JGI IMG/M metagenome (GOLD analysis project Ga0233442, IMG submission 182789) | Seawater microbial communities from Saanich Inlet, British Columbia, Canada - SI_123_September2016_150_MG | ecosystem: Environmental > Aquatic > Marine > Inlet | place: Canada: British... | reverse complement strand
GTCCCGCTGTCACCATGACGTTTGGTGGTTATGGGTCCCGGCATTCGCCGGGACGACATCGAGAGTCTGTAGCCCCGATTGCGCTGCGCCCCATCCGGGCTGCGCGCGCTTCCATTGTCTGCCGTCATTCCAGGGCGCGCGTTTTCGCGCGAGCCCGGAATCCACGGCCATCAACCAGATTCCGGCAGGATGGATTCCGGGCCTGCGCCAAGCGGCGCATCCCGGAATGACGGGTGGAATATCGCTGCGCTACGCTTGCGCGATCCGTTCGAGCTTACTGCCAGCTTTCCTTACGTGTCCTTGTCCCTTCCGCCTTGACGCTATCCGTCTTGGAACGGTCGCTCCTGGCGCGATCAGTCTTGCCGTTGTCGATCCCTGCCTGATCGATCCCGGCGGCCTCAGTTCTTTCACGCCCGGAACTAGTGCGCCTGCCTCTGCCGGCCACACGCACCAGAGCTTCGATCCGGTCGAGATCGCGCAGGTTAAGATCGCGCTGGGCGAGGGGCATTTCGATGCCTTCCTTGCGAAATCGCCTGAGGATTTCGAGCCGTATCTCGTCAGCGACACCGGCGTCGGAGCCGATATTGGCGACATGAAAGAACACCGCAAATTCCAGCGCGTCTGCGCCGAAGTTGCCGAGGTTGGCAAACGGCGCGGGTGATTTCAGCGTTCGTGGATGGCTGCTCGCAATATCGAGCAGGACCGCGATGACGTGGTCCGGATCGGCATTGTAGGATGTCCCGACCTTCACCGACAGGCGCGCCGTATAGCTGCCGTGCATCCAGTTGACGACCTGACCGCTGATCAGGTCGGCGTTCGGCACGATGACCGAGACGTTATCGTAGGTGGCAATCTCGGTCGCGCGCACGTTGATGCGCTTGACGACGCCCATGCGGGCGCCGACCTCGATGCGATCGCCGACCTTGATCGGCCGCTCAACCAGCAAGATCAGACCCGATACGAAGTTATTGATAATCGACTGCAGGCCGAAGCCGATACCAACCGACAGTGCGCCGGCCACAATCGCGATGTTCTGCAGATTGAGGCCGACATACGATAGCGCAATGATGGTGGCCAGAATGATGCCGATGTAGCCGACCCCGGTGCGAATGGAGCTGCGGACACCGAAGTCGAGATTGGTCTCTGGCAAGAAGCGGGATTCGAGCCAGCCCTGGATCGCCCGGGTGGCCGCGACGCCGACGATCAGCACAAGGATCGCGCCGAGAATTGCCGACGGAGAGATCGTGAACTTGCCGATCGAAAATCCGAAGAACGCTGACGACAACGATGCGAACACATCGTCGAAATTGATTCCCCACGTGACGAGGACGATGAACACGGCGAATGCCATCAGAGCCAACTGGACGAAGCCATTCAGCAAGGCGGCAATCTGGCGCACCGCAGGGCCGCCCAGTCCCGCCGTCTGCCGCAGGAAGCGGCCAACGGCTCCATAAAAGGAAAACGTCGTGGAGATCAAAGCGTCGGCAAACCGGCTGAGCAGAACAGCAGCCATCAGGACGACGACGATAAGGATCATCTCCCTCGCGACGAAGCCGCCGAAAGAGACAAAGCCGGCCAGCGGCCCGAGTACCGTGATCGCCGCGAGCAGCCAGCCGAGCGGAATTAAAAGACGCCACGCTGAACGCTTGACCGCCGCTGCGGCGGACTCTTCCTCCTCGTTGTCTTCGTTTCCGGTGTGGGCCGCGATGCGCAATGCGGCCATAAACAGAAAGGCCTCGGTCAGCGCCATCACGCCTTCGCTGGCTGCCGATAGTTCGTCCGGAGCGCCGATGGCGCGATTCAGGCCCTGAAGCAGGACGCCGAAGCAGGCAGCGATGCCAAGCAGGGTCGCCACCGGAACGAGCTTGCCGGCGACCTCGTCGTCGAGATCGATCAGGCGCCACGCGGGCCGATCCGGCGCCAGCGTGGCGGTCGCGAGGCTATAGAAAAAGAACGCAAAGGTGATCACGATAGACAGAGGCCGTGCGATGGCACTCACTTCGTCCGGCAAAACGCCGAGCGCAATCAGCGCCTGATAAAGCACGAACAAGCTGGTGCCGGGGATCAGGGTGTTGGCGAGAACGATGACCGCTGCGGAACTCGTTTTACGCAGCGCGGTAGGCTCGGTAATTGCTGCATCGCGGGTCGTCCAGCGCGCTTGCCAGCGTCGCCACGGCGACAGGAAAAAACCGAGCAAGACAACGACGGCAATTGCGAAGCCCGAAGCGGCGCGAAGCGGCTGCTCCGCCATGACGCCAGCCCATCGGGATGCGACCTCAACCAGCCGGGTTGTTGCGGGAGGAATCTCCTCGGCAACACGGACCCAGAACGATGGATTGATCAGACTGGCGGAGCGTTTGAAGACCGTGTCCGTGAACCTGGCACGGCGGCGTTCCGAGATAAGATCGAGCGATTGCTGGGCGCGCACGTTGATCAGGCTGGCCTGCTGAACGATGCTCTGGCGCGCGGCAATCTCCGCCAGTAGCTTGGCGCGCTCCAGCTTGACCTCGTCGGACTGCGGCGTTGTATCCTTTTCACCCGGCTCCAATTCGGCAGCCCGTTCTGTGGCCTCGCTGATCCGCGGCGTAGTGGCGGCGATGAGGTCACGTGCTCCGGTTTGCGCCTCGGTGATCTGGTTGCGGATTTGGCTCAGTCTGGCTTCATCGGTCATGCCCAAAGACAATTGCCATTCGGCACTGTCGAGCATCTGCTTCCAGCCGTTGAGACCAGCGACGGCGCTGGGATAGGTCGGCGCCGGAACGCTGGGAAGCACTTCCTTCGCGGGCGCGGGCGCGGGGGCTGCTGCTGGGCCTTCGGCTTCTTTCGCCGCCGGGGGAGCGGGCGTCGGCGCAGTCGTCGCAGCCTGAAGCGCAGTGCACGGCGTCAATGCGAGGGCAAGGAAAACGGCAATAGTCCGGATATTCATTATCGTCCTTGTTTCATCGAATTCGTCGACGCTCATGCCGCACAAACACGGCGATGTTCTGTTCGCGAGTGGCCAAAGAAATCACTGAGTTCCACGGTGAAGGTGATGTCTTCTTGAGTGTTGCGTCCGTTTCCGCTTGACTGACTCATAGCTCGTTGGTTATGGATTAATCCATAGCCAGAGAGTTATTAATCAAGAATGCTAAACCCTCATGATATACTGTTCAGAACGCTCGCAGATCCTACCCGGCGGGCGATCTTCGAGCGCCTGTGCCGCGACGGAGAACAGACGGTCGGGGCCCTGACCGCCCGGGCGGGGGTTTCGCAACCGGCGGTCTCAAAGCATCTCGGTGTTCTGAAGCAGGCCGGGCTGGTCCTCGACCGCCATGAAGGTCGCCAGACACATTACAGCGCGCAACTCGGCGCGCTCGCGCCGCTGATCGACTGGACAAGCCAGATGGCCGGCTTCTGGGAGAGCCGGTTCGATGACCTCGAAAATCTCCTCAAGAGGATGGACCAATGAGCACCGTTGCGACCGAAACGCTCTCTGTCGTTGTCGAGCGTGAGTTTTCCTATCCGCCGGAAAAGCTCTGGCGCGCGCTCACGCAGCCACACCTGATCGAGGAGTGGCTGATGAAGAACGACTTCAAGCCTGCCGTCGGCCACAGCTTCAATCTTCGCGGAGACTGGGGCGGCGTGCTGGACTGCGAAGTGCTCGCCGTCGAGCCGAACAGGACGCTGTCCTACACCTGGAATTTCGCGAACGACGATGCGGCCTTCAATCTGACGAGCGTGGTGACCTTTACGCTCACGCCAACAAGTTCGGGAACCCACCTCCACATGGAGCAGTCGGGTTTCCGGCCGGATCAGAAGCAGGCCTTCGGCGGCGCGCGGCACGGGTGGCAGCAGTTCTTTGGAAATCTCGAGCAGGTCGTCGCGCGGATCGATTGAGTCCGCCGATACATTCAATGCGAGCTGTTTACAGCGTTGCATCTGCGGGTGACGCAATGGCCAGGACGACGTCGAAGAAGCCAACGAAGGTTGCAAGGAAGGCCGCTGCCAAGCGGGTTGCTGCGAAGGCAGCCAAGCCGCGCAAGACGGCAGCGAAGCCGCAGCCCGGCAAGGCAGCGAAGCCGGCCCTTCTTTCAGGCGGCAATCCTCAGATCGCGAAGGGCTACGGCGACGCGCCGGTGCAGGCCTACATCGCGGCCATGCCGGGCTGGAAAAGCGACGTCGGGCGGCGTCTCGACGTGCTGATCGAACGTGCCGTTCCCGGCGTGCGCAAGGCGGTCAAATGGAACTCGCCGCTGTACGGACGTGATGACCAGCACTGGTTTCTCGGCATCCATGTCTTTGCGAAGTATATCAAGGTGGCTTTCTTCCGCGGCGCGTCGCTGCGTCCTGTCCCGCCCGGCGAGTCCAGACAAAAGGAAGTGCGCTATCTCAACATCCACGAAGACCAACTCGACGAAGCTCAATTCGCCGACTGGGTGAAGCAAGCCAGCCAATTGCCCGGCGAGCGCATGTGAAAGCCACCATGAAGAAAGCAACGACAACCTCGAAGACGGCGAAGACCACGAAGGACGGAAGCGGAGGGGACTCTCCGTCCCGGCTGATCGATGCCAAAATCAGGAAGCTGGACGACTGGCGAGGCGAGACGCTCGCTGCAGTTCGCAAGAGCATTCTTGATGCCGACAAGGAGATCATCGAGGAATGGAAGTGGATGGGCAGCCCGGTGTGGGAGCGCGACGGCATCATTGCGGTCGGCAACGCCCACAAGGACAAGGTGAAGCTGACCTTCGCCCACGGCGCGAGCCTTCCGGACCCCGACAAGCTTTTCAACGCGGGCCTTGATGGCAAGGTGTGGCGCGCGATCGATGTTTTCGAAGGCGACAAGATCGATGGGCGGGCGCTGAAGAATCTGGTGCGTGCCGCGATTGAGTTTAATCGGGCTAAGAATGCAAGGAAGAGGGTGTCAGCCAGGGCGACGAAGAAGGCCGTCCCCGCAGCGAAAAAGGCGAAAGTGTGGAAAAGCATGAAGGCGTAATGCGACAGCTTTCGTGCAATGGTGAGGTATTGGCAAACCGCTCCTGCGAGGAATGGCGTCGCAGGCAACTGCAGCCCTCATGAAGCGAGCGAAACGCGAGGATGCGAGAAAGACACTTCCCGGATTGCGCTTCGCTCCATCCGGGCTACGCTTGCTCATGTTTTGATCAAAAACCAGGTAGACAATCCATCGCGACCGAATAGAGTTGAATATCGGCGTCCATGGGAATGTTCTGGATGTATCGAAAGGAACGACCAATGCCGACCGCGGTCGTTCCTTCAAAGCGTCGTTTCCAATTGGTGTTCATAAAGCCGTCGCATTACGGCGAAGACGGCTATGTGATCCGTTGGTGGCGCGCTGCAATTCCCTCGAATTCCCTCGCCAGCGTTTATGGAATTGCGCAGGACAGCAAGGCCCGCGGTGTCCTCGGGGCTGATATTGAAATCGACATTGAGGCGATCGATGAATTCAGTTGCCGCGTCGATATTCCCGAACTGATCGCGCAATTTTCGCGCCATGGCAATTTCGGCCTGATCGTGCTCGCCGGCGTGCAATCGAACCAGTATCCACGCGCGCTCGACATTGCCCGTCCGTTGCGTGACGCCGGTATTCAGGTCTCGATCGGCGGTTTTCACGTCTCGGGCTGCCTGTCGATGCTCGACGGCCACGCGATCGATCTGGATGCCTGCCGTACGGCGGGCATTTCGATATTTGCCGGCGAGGCGGAAGGCCGCTTCGATACCGTCCTGCAAGACGCTGCTGCTGGTCGGCTGCAGCCGGTCTACAATTTCCTGAACGATCTGCCGGGCATAGAAGGCACGCCGGCGCCGTTTCTGCCAATCGAGAACGTACGGCGGACACTGGGGCTGAGTACCAGCTTCGATGCCGGACGTGGCTGTCCATACCAGTGCTCGTTTTGCACTATCATCAATGTGCAAGGACGCAAGTCGCGCTTCCGCTCGCCGGACGATGTCGAAGCGCTGGTGCGGAGCAACTGGAAGCAGGGGATCTACAAGTATTTTATCACCGACGACAATTTTGCGCGTAACAAGCACTGGGAAGAGATTTTGGATCGCCTGATCTGGCTTCGGGAGACTCAAGGCATTCCCTTGGGGTTGCTGCTCCAGGTGGACACGCTGTGTCACAAGATTCCGAATTTCGTCGAGAAGGCGAAGCGCGCGGGCGTGACGCGCGTGTTTATCGGGCTTGAGAATATCAACCCGGCCAATTTGCTTGCAGCAAAGAAGCGGCAGAACAAGATCACCGAGTACCGCAAGATGCTTCTGGCGTGGAAGGATAAGGGCATCCTCACGCTCGCGGGTTACATCCTTGGATTCCCTGCCGATACGCCGGAGTCGATCCGCAACGACATCGAGATCATCAAGCGCGAGCTGCCGATCGACATTCTCGAATTCTTTTGCCTGACGCCATTACCGGGCTCCGAGGATCACAAGATCCTCTGGAAAGCCAATGTCCCGATGGACCCCGATCTGAACAATTACGATCTCGAGCATGTCTGCACGTCGCACGCGCTGATGTCGCAAGACCAATGGAAAGGCATCTATCGGGATGCCTGGGCATACTATTATACGCCCGCGCATATGGAGACGCTTCTGCGCCGCGGTGCTGCGACCGGAGTCAACATGAGCAGCCTTGTGAAGCTGCTCCTGACCTTCTCGCTGACTCAGACGCTTGAGCAGGTGCATCCACTGCAAAGCGGGATCTTGCGCCTGCGTCATCCCTCGGAACGACGGCCCGGTCTTGCTGCCGAAAGTACCTTCTGGTTTTGGCCGAAGCTGGTGCTCGAGACGGTAAGCAAGACTGCAACCACGCTCGCGAGGCTGTTACGTCTGTCCGTACTGAGCATCAGGATCACGCGCGATCCCAAGCGTTTCGCATACAGCGATCTCGCCCTGTCTCGCGTGGAGGATGACGACGACGCTTCACTCGAGCTGCTGACGCAGACGTCGAGCGCAAAGCAGGCCGTCGCTCACCAGAAGAAGGTGTTCAATCTTACGCATGCGGCGGAGTGATTGGCGTCCTCGAAGATCAGTGACTCCACAAAAAAGGCGTCCCTTTCGGGACGCCTTTGGTGTTTGCGAGAAGCAGTCGCCGCGAGGCGAGCGCTTACAGCGAGTAGTACATTTCGAATTCGACCGGGTGCGGGGTCATCTCAAAGCGCTCGACCTCGGTCATCTTCAGTTCGATGAAGCTGTCGATGAAGTCGTCGTCGAACACGCCGCCGGCCTTCAGGAACGCGCGATCCTTGTCGAGGTTTTCAAGCGCCTCGCGGAGCGAACCGCACACCGTCGGAATGGTCTTCAGTTCTTCCTTCGGCAGGTCGTACAGATCCTTGTCCATCGCCGGACCCGGATCGATCTTGTTCTTGATGCCGTCGAGGCCGGCCATCAGCATCGCCGCGAAAGCGAGGTAGGGGTTCGCCATCGGATCGGGGAAGCGCACTTCGACGCGCTTGGCCTTCGGGTTGGTGGTGTAGGGGATGCGGCAGGAGGCCGAACGGTTGCGCGCCGAGTAGGCGAGCAGCACCGGCGCTTCATAGCCCGGGACCAGACGCTTGTAGGAGTTGGTCGACGGGTTGGTGAAGGCGTTGATGGCCTTGGCGTGCTTGATGATGCCGCCGATATAGTGGAGGCAGGTCTCGGAGAGGTCGGCGTACCTGTTGCCGGCGAAGGTCGGCTTGCCGTCCTTCCAGATCGACTGGTGCACATGCATGCCCGAGCCGTTGTCGCCGTAGACCGGCTTCGGCATGAAGGTGGCGGTCTTGCCGTAGATGTGCGCGACCTGATGGATGCAGTACTTGTAGACCTGCATCTGGTCGGCCATGTGGGTCAGGGTGTCGAACTTCATGCCGAGCTCGTGCTGGGCGGAAGCGACCTCGTGGTGATGCTTCTCGACCTTGACGCCCATCTTGGCCATCGAGCCGAGCATTTCCGAGCGCATGTCCTGCACCGAGTCCTGCGGCGGAACGGGGAAGTAGCCGCCCTTGGTGCGGATGCGGTGGCCGAGGTTGCCGCCTTCATACTCGGTGTCCGAGTTGGTGGGCAGTTCGGACGAATCCAGCTTGAAGCCGGTGTTGTACGGCGTGGTCTGGAAGCGCACGTCGTCGAACACGAAGAACTCGGCTTCCGGGCCAACGAACACGGTGTCGCCGACGCCCATCGCCTTGACCTGGGCTTCGGCCTTCTTGGCGATGCCGCGCGGGTCCCGGTTGTAGGGTTCGCCGGTCGACGGCTCTAGAATGTCGCAGACGATGACCATGGTGGTTTCGGCGAAGAACGGATCGATCGTCGCCGTGGTCGGATCAGGCATCAGCGTCATGTCGGATTCATTGATCGCCTTCCAGCCGGCAATCGATGATCCGTCGAACATCGTGCCTTCGGCGAAGATCTCCTCGTCGATCATCGAGATATCGAACGTGACGTGCTGCCACTTGCCGCGCGGGTCGGTGAAACGCAGGTCGACGTACTTGACGTCGTTGTCCTTGATCGACTTGAGGACGTCTTTGGCGGTCTTCATGAATACCCCTTATGTCTGCTTGGTCGTTTGTCGTGTCGTGGATTGGATGCACCGAGAACTGGATGCACTGGGAGTGAGATGCAGTAAAAGCCTCGGGCGGCAGGAGCTGCCGCCGGCGAGGCGAGGTGAGCTAGTGGTAGCCTGAAATCAGGTCAGATGGCGTCGAGCCCGGACTCTCCCGTTCTGATGCGGATGGCTTCTTCGATGCTGGATACGAATATCTTTCCGTCGCCGATGCGGCCAGTTTGCGCGGCACGCCTTATCGCGTCTATGGCTTTCTCGACAAGATCGTCGCCGACCACAATCTCAATTTTGACCTTCGGCAGGAAGTCCACGATGTATTCCGCGCCGCGATAAAGTTCGGCGTGACCCTTCTGCCGTCCGAAGCCCTTGGCCTCGGTGACGGTGATGCCCTGGATTCCGACTTCCTGAAGGGCCTCCTTCACCTCGTCGAGCTTGAATGGCTTGATGATGGCCTCGATCTTTTTCACTTAGCGTCTCCCCGGCACTTCCAACTGGCCTGTCTGTAGTTCCATATCGCGCGATGCACGCGCTCGTCACCTCGGTTCGTCGTCACGGTCGTCGCACGGGCGGGTGAGCGCCCGGGAAACGGCCGTCGCGCCCACCTGACATTCGCCGGTGAGCGGGACAATCCGAAAGTCATCCCCTAAAAGCAGGGTCTGTGCCAATTTATTAAGATATCGAATTGGACAACGATATCATTTCGTTAGCGGTAACTTTGCCTCTTTGTGCGGCGAATGCCGCAAGAGTGGAAGGCTATGAATTAGGCAATTGCACAAAAATTAGCCTGACACTTTCCGGTTCTTCCCACCAGAGTGCCTCAGGATAAGGCGAGTCAAACAGCGAATGGAAGTTCTCACAGTCTCGGAAATGGCGGCGGCTGATCAGGCCGCGATCGCAGGCGGCATCAGCGGCTTCTCGCTGATGCGCCGGGCCGGGCAGGCGGTGGCGCTGGTTGCAGAAGCCATGGCGGAGCGCGGACGAATCCTGGTGGTGGCCGGTCGCGGCAATAATGGCGGCGATGGTTTCATCGCAGCGGCCGAACTCGCGGCAAAGGGGCGGGACGTCTCTGTCATCCTGCTGTGTGATCCCGCGACGCTGAAGGGCGATGCCGCGCTCGCAGCCGCTGAGTGGAAAGGTCCCGTGCTGCCTTGCGATCCGGCGGCACTTGGTCAGCCCAACCTGATCGTCGATGCGCTGTTCGGCGCCGGCCTCGACCGGCCGGTGAAGGGCGATCCTTACGCGATGATCGAGGCGATGAATGCGAGCGGCGTTCCGATCCTCAGCGTCGATCTGCCGAGCGGTGTCAGCGGCGACACCGGAGAGGTGATGGGAATTGCCGTGGAGGCAGCGGCCACGGTCACGTTCTTCCGGCGCAAGCCGGGCCACCTGCTGCTGCCGGGCCGCGCACATTGCGGCGAGATCGATGTGGCCGACATCGGCATTGAAGCAGATGTGCTTGACGTCAACGCGCCGAAGACGTTCGAGAATGTGCCGGACCTGTGGGCCGATATCTTTCCGTCGCCGCAGGCCGACGGCCACAAATATGCGCGCGGTCATGCGGTGGTTGTCTCGGGCGATCTCATCTCGACGGGAGCCGCGCGCCTGTCAGCACGCGCTGCGCTGCGCGCCGGTGCGGGCCTGGTCACGGTGGCCTCGCCGCGCGATGCGCTGGCGGTCAATGCCGCCGCGCTGACGGCGGTGATGGTTCGCGAGGCGGAAACGCCCCGGCAATTCGCGGAATTGCTTTCCGACAAACGGCTCAACGCCTGCGTGATCGGGCCCGCAACCGGGGTCGGCGAGCGCACGCGCGACATGGTCCGGGCCGCGTTGTCGGCACGGCGCAGCCTTGTGCTCGATGCCGATGCGCTGACGAGCTTTGTGGACGATCCCGAAGCGCTCTTTGCCGAAATCAAAAAGCAGGACAATCCACAGGTTGTCCTCACCCCGCACGCGGGTGAATTCGGACGCCTGTTCAGCGGGTTGCCATCCGATTATCCACATGCGTCGAAGCTTGAACGTGCACGCCTAGCGGCGGTCCAGTCGGGGGCTGTGGTGCTGCTGAAGGGGGCCGACACGGTGGTCGCCGCGCCCGATGGCCGTGCGGCCATCACCGCCAATGCGCCGCCGTGGCTGGCAACGGCGGGATCGGGCGACGTGCTGGCCGGGATCATCGGCGGCCTGCAGGCGCAGGGCGTTCCGGCTTTCGAGGCGGCCTGCATCGGCGCGTGGATGCATGGCGAGGCCGGACAGGAATTCGGTCCGGGCCTGATCGCGGAAGACCTTCCGGATGTGTTGCCTGCAGTGCTGCGCAATCTCTACGATGAAATCGGGATTGCGTATTAGTTTGAACCGCGATCGGGGGGAACTGCTGAACGTCATTGCGAGGAGCGCTTGCGACGAAGCAATCCAGTTCTTCCTAAACGCATGAACAAGACTGGATTGCTTCGCTTCGCTCGCAATGACGTAGGGCGAGCCAACGCGACTTAATCGAGAATTATTCCACTGTGTAGCTGCGCACGAGCTTGGGCGCGGCCCAGTTGATCGCAGCCGCCTCCATCAGCCAGCGTCCGGCATATTCGGCCATGAACGCGATGCGCTGGGTCTGGCCTTTGTCCACCATCAGCGTGTCCAGCCAGAACGGCTTCCAGCCGTCGTCGAGCCGGTCGAGCAGCCGGAAATGGTGACCGTGCAGGCGGAAAGCGACGGGCGTAGCGGTAGGATTGTTGATCGCCATCACGACGGTCCGCCCGCGCTTGACGCGATACGCCGGCGTTGTCGCGGCATCAAACTTGACCGGCGCGAGCCACTGCGCGTCCGGATCGAGCGACAGGTCGGTGCGGAGCGCGCCCTTCAGGTCGAGACGTTCGGGAAGATTCCCGGACGGAAACGCGGCTGCGGGCGGCAGCGGCGCAGCGCGAACCGGAGCATCGTTCGACATCGTGAGTTGCGCGATGGTCCTTGGACCGGTGCCGTCGTGCAGGATGATCGGCGAGACGGTGCCCGGCGCGCGCGTGGCGTCGATGAAAACGTCGATCCGCGATCCGGGCGCAAGCACAAGCTGGCCATCGCGGGCGGGGAAGGGTTCGGAGGGCTGACTGTCGATCGCCATGACGCGCACGTCATGGTTCTCGATCCGCAGGCCGAGGGGCGAGCGCGCGCAGCCGTTGATGAAACGCAGGCGCACGCGTTCGTTGACCTTTGCGGTCAGATCGAACCGCGGCTGTCCGTTGACGGTGTAGACCGCGGTGGTGCCTTCGGGGTTACTCCCCGGCGCGATGGCGCTGCCGTCGGCTTTCACGCGCCATTCCTCGATCAGCAGCACCTCGTCGCGGTCGGCCGGAATCGGCGGACTGTCCTCGACGATGAGTGCGCGGGCGGACATCGGGCGCTCTGCGGAATCGCCAAGGAGTTGCGCGCTGACCAGGGCCGTGCCGGCCTGACGCAGGGGCAGGGTGAAGGAGGCGCGGCCACCCGGAGGGACGGGCGCCAGTCCGGTCAATGGAGCCGCAGCCTGCGCGCCATCAATTCCCAGCCAGTTCAGGACGATAGGAGACGAGAGTTCATTTGAAAGCGTAACTGCGAGGTCGCCCTTGCCGAACCGCAGGGAACTGGTGACAGGCCCCCCGTTCGGGGCCTCAAGCGCCCAGATCTGGCTCCGGGGCAGACCCTGTCCCAGCGCGGCGGTCGCGGGCCGCGCCTGCAACTGCAGGGCCGGACCGGTCTGGGCTGAGACAGGCAGCCGCAGCCCGGATGCGAGGGCGGCACCGCCGAGGCCTGCCAGCAGGGTGCGTCTGGAGGGCAAAAAGACCTGATTTGTCATCGCTGATGCGGACCATTTTCCGCACCCGATGTCCAGTCGGCCCCTTGTCGCTAACGCCGCGTCGCCGCAGCCATTTTTTTGGCTCGCGAACCGGTTACACCGTGTTATAAGCCCGCCGCTCGCGGCTGTGCCGCCTGACGATATGCGCTGCGCGGGCGTGGCGGAACTGGTAGACGCGCTGGGTTTAGGTTCCAGTGACGAAAGTTGTGGGGGTTCGAGTCCCTCCGCCCGCACCAAGCGCGATTTTTGTTTGCGCAAGACATTCTGGAGGAGACGTCCCTCGCGGGAACGTGTCCGCCGCACCACCGATGCATTCCGAACGGCTCGCGGCCGAATGGTTTGTGTCCAACAGATTGACAACGACCCGGCTGCGCCGGGTCAAGCCGGAAGAAGATTGACGCCATGCAGGTTACCGAAACCCTCGCCGAGGGATTGAAGCACGAGTTCAAGGTCAGCGTTCCCGCGTCGGATATCGATGCCAAGGTGGATGCCCGTCTTGTCGACATGAAGGACAAGGTTCGGCTGAACGGTTTCCGTCCCGGCAAGGTGCCAGTCGCTCATCTCAAGAAGGTCTACGGCCGCTCCGTCGCCGCCGAGACCGTCGAGCAGTTGATTCGCGACACCAACGCCGGAATCTTCACCGAGCGCGGTTTCCGTCTCGCGACCGAGCCCAAGGTCACCATGCCGACCGAGGAAAAGGAAATCGAAGACGTTCTCGCGGGTAAGTCCGACCTGAATTATTCGGTCGCCATCGAAGTCGTGCCGGCGATTGAACTGGCTGACTTCAAGAGCTTCAATGTCGAAAAGCCGGTGGCGGAAGTGACCGACGCCGACGTCGACGAAGCGCTGAAGCGCATTGCCGATCAGAGCCGTCCTTATGAAGCGAAGGGCGAAGGCGCGAAGGCCGAGAAGGGCGACCGCGTCACCGTTGCGTTCAAGGGCTCCATCGACGGCGAACTGTTCGACGGCGGCACCGGCGAAAACATTCAGGTCGTGATCGGTTCGGGCACGTTCATTCCGGGCTTCGAGGACCAGCTGATCGGCATCGCCTCGGGCGAGACCCGCAACGTCAAGGCCTCGTTCCCGAAGAACTATGCCGCGCCGAACCTCGCCGGCAAGGACGCCGAGTTCGAGACCACCGCGAGCCTGATCGAGGCGCCGCAGGAGTCGAAGGTCGACGACGAGTTCGCCAAGAACCTCGGCATGGAATCGCTCGACAAGCTCAAGGAAGCCATGCGCGAGCGGCTGGTGGCTGAATTCGCCGGTGCGTCGCGCCAGCGCGTGAAGCGCATCCTGCTCGACAAGCTCGACGAGACGCACAAGTTCGGTCCGCCGCCGTCGCTGGTCGAGGAAGAGTTCAAGCTGATGTGGAACTCGATCAAGGCCGAGATGGAATCGACCGGCAAGACCTTCGCCGACGAAGACACTACTGAGGAAAAGGCCAAGGAAGAATATGAGAAGATCGCGGATCGCCGCGTTCGCCTCGGCCTTGTGCTCTCCGAGATCGGCGAGAAGAACAAGATCACCGTTACGGACGACGAAGTCAGCCGCGCGCTGATCGACCGTGCGCGCCAGTCGCCGGGCCGCGAGAAGGAAGTCTGGGATTTCTATCGCAGCAATCCGAACGCGCTGGCCCAGCTTCGCGCGCCGATCTACGAGGACAAGGTCGTCGATTTCATTCTTGAGCTTGCCAACGTGACCGAGAAGAAGGTCACGCGCGACGATCTGCTCAAGGAAGAAGAAGACAAGACCGCCGCTTAAGCGCTGGCCGCTACGACAGCACCGATCATCGCCGGTTACGGCTGGGGATGATCGGGTCGCGAACGGATCACGGCATCCAGAACAACCGACAGAACGGTATCGGTTCCGTCGGTGATCTGGCTCCGGATCGTGATGACGGCATTTTTCCGTTCAGGCCGATGTGCGATCGCAGCAATCTCGGCATGCCCCGTGAGCGTCATGCCGGGGCGCACCGGCCTCTGAAATTTGGATTCGATGCGGGTGCCCGCGACGCCGGCCACCTGCCACCACATCGCTTCAACAATCAGCCGCTGGTAGATCGCCGTGGTGTGCAATCCGCTGGCGATGAGACCGCCGAAGGGACCCTTCGCCGCGGCGACCGGATCGACATGGATGAAGAGGGGATCGAAACGTTCCGCGAAATCGATGATTTCGGCTTGTTCGATCGGGTAACCGCGAAAAGGAAAACGTTGCCCAACCGTGAGATCTTCAGCGTAAAGCATGAGGGTCTGTTCCTTGCCGAGAGTGCGGCCGGACGATAGCAGGTCGGGTACGCGCAGCCATTACCTCCCGCGTCAGGCGCGCGGGAGGGATGAGGCTATATTAACGATATGAGCCGAATACGCCCGAAGGCACGCCAGCGTCGCTTTCCGCTGTACGCCGAATCGGCTTCAACTGGCCTGGCTCCGGCTTTTCCCACCCTTGTGGTCGGCCGCTCCTGCTATATCTGTAGAGTCCGACCCTTCTGCATCACGAGGCATTTCGTCTGCCGGAACATCCAGCCGTCCGGCCCCGCCTCCACTAACCATCAGGTGATAAATGCGCGATCCCGTTGAAACCTACATGAACCTCGTGCCGATGGTGGTTGAGCAGACCAACCGCGGCGAGAGGGCGTACGACATTTTCTCGCGCCTCCTGAAAGAGCGCATCATCTTCGTGACCGGTCCGGTCGAGGACGGCATGTCGGTGCTGGTCGTCGCGCAGCTCCTGTTCCTGGAAGCCGAGAATCCGAAGAAGGAAATCTCGATGTACATCAACTCGCCGGGTGGCGTGGTGACATCGGGTCTGGCGATCTATGACACCATGCAGTTCATCCGTCCGCCGGTCTCGACCCTGTGCACCGGCCAGGCGGCGTCGATGGGTTCGCTGCTGCTCGCGGCTGGCCACAAGGACATGCGCTTCTCGCTGCCGAATTCGCGGATCATGGTTCATCAGCCGTCGGGCGGTTTTCAGGGCCAGGCGACCGACATCATGCTGCACGCGCAGGAAATCCTGAACCTGAAGAAGCGGCTGAACGAAATCTACGTCAAGCACACCGGCCAGACCTACAAGGCGATCGAGGACGCGCTGGAGCGCGACAGATTTCTGACCGCCGAGATGGCGAAGGACTTCGGTCTGGTCGACCAGGTGATCGACAAGCGCGCCGAGGAAGTCACGCCGAAGCTGCCGTAAGGCGAATTCGCGGCCTGGTTGTGAAATGAAAAACGGACGCCCCTCGGGCGTCCGTTTTTGCATGAACGCTTCACCCATTTGGGGTATGGCGCAGGCTTTTTGGGTGCCGCAGCCGCGCTGTACTTGACCGCATCAGGTTCTTGGCCGCTATTTCCAATTGATCCGGGACTTTTGGGCCCGTCTTATTTTTTCTGCTTTTTTGACGGCATCCAATTGCGCTCCGGACACACCGTATTTCGGTGAGAACGATGATGTCCGGGAGCATGCCATGATGACAGGCGCACGAAGCGGCGCGGCCGCGATCCTCTTCTCGCTCTGCTCACTCACAGCCATTGTTCCTGCCTCCGCACTGGAACTCGAGCAGGCGCGCGAGCGCTGCCGCGCTTCCATCGGCATGCCGACATATCAAGCCTGCAAGCAGGGGGGCGGTCAGCACGACGCTTGCAAGGCAAGGGCAAAGGCCGCTGCTACTCCCTGCGTGAGGAACGCAATGATGGCCGCGCGCCCGAAGGCTGCGCTGTTCGACGCCGCCAAGGTGTCGGCGCCGAAGAAGGAGGATATCGCAGCAGGCGCCGCGGCTTTGGCGAAGACCACCGCAACGCTGGTGGCGCCACCGCGAACGGTTTCGGACATCACGGCCATTCTTGACCAGCAGAAACCCGATCCGGCGAAGATTTCCGAACTGACGGCGACCGCCGATGCGCCGGTGCCTGCCGGCTTGAAGGGAAACGAGCTTGCGGCGTTTCACTACAAGCGCGGGCAGGCGCGAACGCTGGTCGGACGCAACGCTGAAGCGCTTGCGGATGCTGAACTGACTGTGAGCCTTGGTAAGGGCGAGGACGTCAAGGTCTTTGCCCGCTACGAACAGTTCCTGATGCGGCGCCTCCGCGAAGCCGGCGAGAACAAGCGTGCTGACGGTATAGCTGCGAGACAGATCGCCGCCGCAAACAGTCAGCCCAAAGGAAAGGGACGGCTCTTCGGTCTGTATCTGGGGCAGGTGGTCGGGCTGATCCGGTCAGGCGACATCAATGCTGCCGAATCCTATGCCGCCCGCAATCGTTCGTTGCTGGCTGAGGCGCAGCGCTGGCCGGTGTTCCCGATCTATGGAATGAGCTGGCAGGCGATCATCGAAGACGGCAATGCGCGCGTCGCCGAAGCGCGGGGCCGGTTTACCGATGCGGAGGCCGCGTATCGCAAGTCCGCGGTGTTTTACACGAACGCGCTCGCCACCATGTCGCAGTGGGAAACCAAGCCCGCCGAAGGCGAGATGGAACGGTTCGCCGATTGGGCCACGGCGTTTGAAGGCCGTACCAAGGTCAAGCAGGGGCGTGTCGGCGAGGGAGAAGCGGACGTGCGGCGCGCGCTGCTCAGCCGCCTCAGCAAATCGGGAAAATTCCATGCGGACACCGCGGGAATTCTCTCGGTGTTCGTGTATGTGGTTCAGGAGCAGGGCCGTTACGCGGAAGCAGAGCAGCTTCAGCGTGAAGTTATCAGTATCTACAAGGGACTCGGTTACGCCGAGGACGCCGGTCCGATGGTCAACGCCAATGTCTTCCTTGCGCAGATTTTGAATCTTGAGCGCAAGTACGACGAGGCGACGAAGCTCTACGATCAGGTCGATGTCTGGACCGCGAAGTGGGAGCCCTCGCGCAGGGAAAACATCAGTGGCGGCCCCGCGCGCGTCTCCATCATGCTGACGCAGGGCAACTACGACAACGCGCTTGAAATTGCGCAGCGATCGTACGAGCGCGAAAAGGCCCGTTCGGGCGAGAAGAGTCTCAACACCGCGGTTAACCGCGGCTATTACGCCGTGACGCTGGCGCGCAAGGGGCGGGTCCCCGAAGCGCTGCAGGCGTTCAAGGATTCGATCCCGATCCTGCAGACGGCATCCGGCGGCAGTGATGACGATGCCGGATCGACGGCGGCAGCACGCGAAGGCCGCCTTCGTTTCGTGGTCGAAGGTTATCTCCGCACACTGGCGCTCAATCCGGCGATAGCGCCCCCCAATGTCGCAGAGGAAACCTTTGCCTATGCCGACGTGCTGCGCGGACAATCGGTGCAGCGCGCGTTGCAGGCATCGTCCGCCCGTGCGTCCACCAGCAATCCGGAACTCGCCAAGCTGATGCGTAACTCGCAGGACAACGAAAAGCGGATCGGTGCGGCGGTTGCCACGTTGAACAACCTGCTGACGCTTCCGCCTGCCGAACGCGAGGAGAAGGCAGTCAAGGCAACGCAGGTGGAAATCGCGGCGTTGCAGGCAGCGCGCACGCAAACGCTGAACGACATTGCCAAGAAGTTTCCCGACTACGGCAATCTGGTGAACCCGCCGCCGCCGAACGCGAGCGATCTGCAAAAGCAACTCACGGACGACGAGGCGCTGCTGTCGTTCTACTTCGGCCGCTTCGACAGTTTCGTCTGGGTGCTGCGCAAGGGCGCGCCGGTGCAGTTCGCCCGGATCAAGATGACGCTCGGTGACCTGAATACGACCGTGACCAAGCTGCGCGAGGCGCTGGAGCCGAAGGCGGCGATGATCTCGGACATCCCCACATTCGACGTGAAGCTGGCGGCGCAGCTCTATGATCAGTTGCTGAAGCCGCTGGAGAGCGACTGGAAGCCGGCGAAAAGTCTGATCGTCGTGACCAACGGCGCGCTCGGCCTGCTGCCGCTGTCGCTGCTGCCGACCGCGGCCGCAGAGGTCAAGACGGACGACGATCCGCTGTTTGCAAGTTACCGCAACGTGCCGTGGCTGGCGCGAACCCACGCGGTGACTTTGGTGCCCTCGGCATCCGCGCTGCAGACCCTGCGCAAGCTGCCGGCGGGCAAGGCCACGCGGCAGGATCTGATCGCATTCGGCGATCCTTACTTCAGCAAGGAGCAGGCTGACGATGCGGAAAGGACCGGCAAGCCGATCCAGGTCGCCGACGCATCGCTCGCGACGCGCGGTGTGCCGCTGAAGCGCCGCAACAGTCCGCAGCTTGAGGGTGTCGACAGCGCACAGCTCGGCCAGTTGCCGCGCCTGCCGGACACGTCCGATGAACTGACGTCCATCGCGCTGGTGCTGCAGGCGGACCCGACCAAGGTTCTCAACCTCGGCAAGGACGCGAACGAGAAGAAGGTGAAGTCGATGGACCTTTCGGGGTTCAAGATCGTCGCCTTCGCAACCCACGGATTGGTGCCGGGCGAACTCGATGGCCTGACGCAACCGGCGCTGGCGCTGTCCGCGCCCGCGCTGTCGGATTCCGACGGTGACGGGCTGCTGACGATGGAAGAAATCCTGTCGCTGAAACTCGACGCCGATTGGGTCGTGCTGTCCGCGTGCAACACGGCTGCCGGGGCCGGGGCGGGCGCTGAAGCCGCATCGGGTCTCGGCCGTGCGTTCTTCTATGCAGGTACGCGCGCGCTGCTCGTGACGAACTGGTCCGTGCACTCGCAATCGGCGCGTGAACTGGTGACCGACCTGTTCAAACGGCAGGCGAACGATCCGAAACTGACGCGCGGCGAGGCGTTGCGGCAGGCGATGATGGCGCTCGCAGACGGACCGGGCTATCTCGGCGCGGACGGCAAGACGGAATTCGCCTACGCGCATCCGTTGTTCTGGGCGCCATACTCGATCATTGGCGACGGCGGCGGGCGCTGAAAGTCGTCACGGGCAAATCGCGGTCAAGACCGCGCCGCTGCGGTGTCGATCTAGCTCTTGCTGTCGCGCCGGGCTTGCGCGGATTTGGTCGCTTGAGAGGTGCTGCCAATCCGCTTGCCCGAGATGATGGTTCTGCGGCGACGGGTGGGATTTGGAGCCATGCCGTCTTTCGCTGTCTGGCCTGGGGCCGGGCTGGTGAAGTTCGCCGCTCGCCGCATTGCAAGGGCACGCCGGGCAGCGTCGACATTGGTGGCGCGCGCTTCAAGGTTGCGGATGCGCGTGGTTTCCTTGTTCACGCGTTTCAACGCATTGGCGAAAACCTGTTTGCGCTGTTGCGGCTGTTCGCTGGTGCCCGGAAAGCTGCCGCCACGCGGCTCCGCTTTCCCCCGGCGCTCCCGCTGCTTCTGGCGCGCCAGCGTCCGCTCCTTGTCGCGCATCCGCCGAAGCTGGCTTTGCAGCGACACGAGGCCATCAAGGTCGAGGGCATACAGATCAGGGTGATGCGACCCTTTGATCACGCCATATTCCTCGTGGCTTAGCACGCTGCGCTCGAACTTGCATGATATGGACATCGTTCGTTCTCCTGCTACGACGTTCCCGTTCCGCAGAAAAATCATGCCATAGAAAAACAGGAGCGGCGAACTCGTTTTAACGGGCGCGCATCAACCTTCCGGGAGAACGGCACCCGCCTTCCGCAAAGCTGCGGCGTGCTGTAGAGTTGCGGTATTGCTAAGGAGATTTTCTCATGCGGCGTTTTTGGATATTTCTGGGGTGCACGATTGTCGTTGCGGCTTTTCTGGCAGCCGGAGAGTCGAAGGCCGGCACGGTTCTCATTTCCGCCGACGAGGCCAAGCTGCCGCCGCCGAAAGGCGCAGTCGGCGTGGCGACCCGCGGAATTACCCGCGGACCGAAGGTTGCGTTTGTCGGCACAGCGGATGCGACACAATCGCCGATGCGTCTGCAATTGAAGTTCGAGTCGTTCGGCGGAGCCAAGATCGATACGGATTCATTGAAGGTGACCTACATGAAGAGCCCGTCTGTCGACCTGACGCCGCGGCTCAAGCCTTTCGTGAAACCGGACGGGATCGATATGCCCGATGCGGAACTGCCGGCCGGTGATCACGTCATTCGTGTGGATGTGAAAGATTCAGAGGGCCGCGCGGCGACGACGAGTTTCACCCTCAAAGTCGCGCCCTGAGCCGTATGATTGCCGCTTGCCCCTTTTGTGCGCAGCCCACTGTCCCGCAAGCGCTGGTGTGCAGTTCCTGTTCGCGCGACATCACGATTCCGGAAACGCTGCTTGCCGAGCGGGACGACCTGATCCGCAAGCGTGCTCTCGCCAGCGAAGAACTGGCGCAGGCGAAAGCGGAGCTTGAGGCGCTCCGGCGCCGCCAGCGCATCTCATTGCGGCGGAGTTGATATGTCCAAGTCGTTTATTTTCAACTCCCACGCGTCGGCCATCTGATGGAATGTCCGTTCTGCGCCGAGAAGGTGAAAGACGAGGCGCTTGTCTGCAAGCACTGCTCGCGCGACCTTCGGGTGGTGCGCCCGGTACTTCTTGAAATCGAGGGCGTCGTCGCGGACATCGAAAAGATCCGGCGTGAGTTCGACAACGTCAGCGCGCGGCTTTACCGCCGCCGCCATCCGGTCAGATCCTTCGCCACTCACAGCATCGGCTACATTCTGATTCCGGCGGTCTTGCTGGTGGCGGCGCATGTTATCGTCACCATCGTGCTGAATGTGTCGCCACTGTATCTGCGCATCGCCTCGGTGCTCATTCCGCTGCCGTTCGGCTTCGCGATCTTCGCGGTCCAGAAAGTCGGATATCGCGGCGCCGCCCTCGCTGGAGTCGTCACGGCGTTGCTCGCCGTGTTTTGCATGCTGACCGTGACCGGCCTGAACGACCACGTTCCGATTTTGCCTGCATCCTGGATTGAATGGCGCGAGGTGCTTGAATATTCGGCGAGCATCGCTCTGGCCTTCCTGACCGGAAACATTCTCGGCATCCTGATGCTGCAGCTTCTGGCGAGTTCGCTGTCTCAAGGCGACCGGCCAAACGCTGCGGCCTATCGCGCGGCGCGGCTGCTCGGGCCTTATGTTGGAGAAGATCAGCTTCGGCGCCGCGCCCGGATCATTCAGGAACTGATGAAGACCGCCGGCCCGCTTCTTGGCATCTTGTCCACAGCTGCAGGTTCGATATATGCGGGCCTCAAGGGGATCCTTGGCTCATAGCAGCCAGTCAGGGCCGCCAGCGGCGGAGTTCCACGGCCCAAGGCCCGTGTCATTCCCGCAACGCTGCAATGAATTCGACGAGCCAAGCTCCTGAAAACGCGCAAAATTGCGCCAAGATCACGGTGTTGGGTACTTCGGTGATTAGCGAATTCTTGATAGTCGGGTGGCACCATGGTTGGCTAGGGCCTGATGATCGGGATTCGATTGAACCGTGATTCGTGCGGCAAATGGAGTGGTGGGTCTTTTTTGGTACGGTTTTTGCTCTATCTAAACATTATTCCGGTGTGTACCGGGATGGGGCAAACCTCTGAGACAAGATCGAGCGGCGGACGGAGATAGGAATGAGCAAGGTCGGTACGAGCGATTCAAAGAACACTCTCTATTGCTCGTTCTGCGGGAAGAGCCAGCACGAAGTCCGCAAACTCATTGCGGGCCCGACCGTATTCATCTGCGATGAATGCGTCGAATTGTGCATGGACATCATCCGCGAGGAGAACAAGTCGTCGCTGGTGAAGTCGCGCGATGGCATTCCCACGCCGAAGGAAATTTGCAAGGTTCTGGACGACTACGTGATCGGTCAGCAGCACGCCAAGAAAGTGCTCTCGGTTGCAGTCCACAACCACTACAAGCGCCTCAATCACCAGACCAAGCACAACGACGTTGAGCTTGCGAAGTCGAACATCCTGCTGATCGGTCCCACCGGTTCGGGCAAGACCCTGCTTGCGCAGACGCTCGCCCGTATCCTCGACGTGCCGTTCACGATGGCCGACGCGACGACGCTGACCGAAGCCGGTTACGTCGGTGAGGACGTCGAGAACATCATCCTGAAGCTGCTGCAGGCCGCCGACTACAACGTCGAGCGCGCGCAGCGCGGCATCGTCTACATCGACGAAATCGACAAGATCTCGCGCAAGTCCGACAACCCATCGATCACCCGCGACGTGTCGGGCGAGGGCGTGCAGCAGGCCTTGCTGAAGATCATGGAAGGCACCGTGGCTTCCGTGCCGCCGCAGGGTGGCCGCAAGCATCCGCAGCAGGAGTTCCTGCAGGTGGACACGACCAACATCCTCTTCATCTGCGGTGGTGCGTTCTCGGGCCTCGAGAAGATCATCTCGTCGCGCGGCCGGACCACGTCGATCGGTTTCGCAGCGCAGGTTCTGGCTCCGGAAGACCGTCGCACCGGCGAAATCTTCCGCGAGGTCGAGCCTGAGGATTTGCTGAAGTACGGTCTGATCCCGGAATTCGTCGGCCGTCTGCCGGTTGTGGCGACGCTCGAGGATCTGGATGAGGCTTCGCTGAAGAAGATCCTGACCGATCCGAAGAACGCGCTGGTGAAACAGTACCAGCGCCTGTTCGAAATGGAGAATATCGAGCTGACCTTCGCCGACGAGGCGCTTGGCGCGGTGGCCCGCAAGGCCATCGAGCGCAAGACCGGCGCGCGCGGGTTGCGGTCGATCCTCGAAAGCATCCTGCTCGAGACCATGTTCGACCTTCCGGGCCTGGAAGGCGTCGAAGAAGTTGTGATCTCGCGCGAAGTGGTCGAGGCGACGGCGCGTCCGCTCTACATCTACGCGGACCGTTCGGACCGCGCCGCAGAGACCAGCGCCAGCGCCTGAGCGGGTTCATAGGAACCGTTGAGGTTGTCAACAGGAAACGGCTGCCGATACCCTTCGGCAGCCGTTTCTGCGTCTTGTGCGACGTTAGAATAAACCAAGATTGGCGGGGGTTTTCGCTCTCTTGACACCCCCATGCGCCATAGCCACCTAATGATGTGCTGCGGACAAAACCTCGCAAGATTCGCAGTAAATCGACCCGGGCAGGGAGAGGCCGCGATGCGGCCGCTGGCTCAAAAGAGCTCTTTCTTTATCCGGTACACAAGGCACCTTGTGGCAGTCGCGTCAGGAACGGCGGATTGCGTGCAAGGGGGCGCAACAAAGGGAATATAGGCATGACAACTGCCTCAAAGCCTCGGCCAACCATCGTTCACGGTGAAAGCCACTCCTATCCGGTGCTGCCGCTTCGCGACATCGTCGTCTTCCCGCACATGATCGTGCCGCTGTTCGTCGGCCGCGAGAAATCGATCAAGGCGCTCGAAGAGGTGATGAAGAACGATGCGCTGATTTTCCTCGCGACGCAGAAGAACGCGTCCGATGACGATCCGGCTCCCGATTCAATTTACGAGATCGGTACGCTCGCCAGCGTGCTGCAGCTCCTGAAACTTCCTGACGGCACCGTGAAGGTGCTGGTGGAGGGTCTCGAGCGCGCCAAGGCTGGCAAGTATTCCGATCGCAGCGACTTCTATGAAGCTGAAGCCGTGGCGCTTGCCGACGTCGACGCCAAGAGCGTCGAGGCGGAAGCGTTGTCGCGTTCGGTCGTCTCCGACTTCGAGAGCTATGTGAAGCTGAACAAGAAGATTTCCGCCGAAGTGGTGGGCGTCGTTCAGCAGATCACGGATTTCGCGAAGCTCGCGGACACCGTGGCGTCGCACCTCGCCGTCAAGATTTCCGACCGCCAGACCATCCTGGAAACGTTGTCCGTCTCCCAGCGCCTTGAGAAGGTGATGGGCCTGATGGAGAGCGAAATCTCGGTGCTGCAGGTCGAGAAGAAGATCCGCTCGCGCGTCAAGCGCCAGATGGAGAAGACCCAGCGCGAGTACTACCTCAACGAGCAGATGAAGGCGATCCAGAAGGAACTCGGCGACGACGAAGGTCGCGACGAGCTGGCCGATCTGGAAGAGAAGATCAACAAGACCAAGCTCTCGAAGGAAGCTCGCGAGAAGGCTCAGCACGAGCTGAAGAAGCTGCGGCAGATGTCTCCGATGTCCGCCGAGGCAACGGTCGTGCGCAACTATCTCGACTGGCTGCTGTCGATTCCATGGGGCAAGAAGTCCAAGGTCAAGAAGGACCTCGTTGCCGCGCAGGAAGTGCTCGACTCGGATCACTACGGGCTTGAGAAGGTCAAGGACCGCATCGTCGAGTATCTCGCCGTGCAGTCCCGCGCCAACAAGCTGACCGGACCGATCCTGTGCCTCGTCGGCCCTCCGGGCGTCGGCAAGACCTCGCTTGGCAAGTCGATCGCGAAGGCGACCGGACGTGAGTTCGTGCGCGTGTCGCTGGGCGGCGTGCGGGACGAAGCGGAAATCCGCGGACACCGCCGCACCTACATCGGCTCGATGCCCGGCAAGATCATCCAGTCGATGCGCAAGGCGAAGACCTCGAACCCGCTGTTCCTGCTGGACGAGATCGACAAGATGGGCGCGGACTTCCGCGGCGATCCGTCGTCGGCTTTGCTTGAGGTCCTGGACCCCGAGCAGAACGGGACGTTCAACGATCACTACCTCGAAGTGGATTACGACCTCTCCAACGTGATGTTCATCACGACCGCGAATACGCTCAATATTCCCGGACCGCTGATGGACCGCATGGAGATCATCCGCATCGCCGGCTACACCGAGAACGAGAAGGTCGAGATTGCCCGCAAGCATCTCCTCCCGAACGCCATCTCGAAGCACGGTCTGAACTCGAAGGAGTTCTCGATCGACGACGAGGCGCTGTCGTTCCTGATCCGCCGCTACACCCGCGAAGCGGGCGTGCGTAACCTCGAGCGTGAGATTTCGACACTCGCCCGCAAGGCGGTGAAGGAGTTGATGATCTCGAAGAAGAAGTCGGTGAAGGTCACTGCGGCCGTGGTCGAGGAGTTCCTCGGCGTGCCGAAGTATCGTTACGGCGAGATCGAGAGCGACGACCAGGTTGGCGTCGTGACCGGTCTGGCGTGGACGGACGTCGGCGGCGAGCTGCTCACCATCGAAAGCGTCATGATGCCCGGCAAGGGCCGCATGACGGTGACGGGCAACCTGCGCGACGTGATGAAGGAGTCGATCTCGGCTGCTGCGTCCTACGTCCGCTCGCGAGCGATCAACTACGGCATCGAGCCGCCGTTGTTCGAGCGTCGTGACATCCACGTGCACGTGCCGGAAGGCGCGACGCCGAAGGATGGCCCGTCGGCCGGTGTTGCGATGACGACGTCCATCGTCTCGGTGCTGACCGGCATTCCGATCCGGCATGATGTCGCCATGACCGGCGAGATCACGCTGCGGGGACGGGTGCTGCCGATCGGCGGTCTGAAGGAGAAGCTGCTTGCGGCCGCGCGTGGCGGCATCAAGACGGTCTTCATTCCTGAGGACAACGCCAAGGACCTCACGGAGATTTCCGACGCCATCAAGGGCGGCATGGAGATCATCCCGGTCGCGCGGATGGACGAAGTGCTGGCCAAGGCGCTGGTGCGGGTTCCGACCCCGATCGTCTGGGAAGAGGATGTCAAGGCGCTGGCAAAGCCTGACGCCGATGAGGCTGCGGGCGGCCTGACCGCACACTGAGCGATACAGCAAAATGAATGGAAACGGCGTCCTTCGGGGCGCCGTTTTCTTTTTGGACGACCGAGCCGCAGTGAGCGTCGTTTAGCGCGTGTGCTGCCGTTCAGCCTGGACGGCGCGCGCCCTTGCGGTCGCTGGTCTGGCGAAGGGATGCAATTGATATTCAGGGGAATGGTAGGCGGTGACGGATTCGAACCGCCGACCCTCTCGGTGTAAACGAGATGCTCTAACCAGCTGAGCTAACCGCCCGTCAGTGCTGTATTTGCCCTGTCGCACGAGCTGACGCAAGCCATTCGGGCGCGCATTTCGTCACGTCATCGCCATTTTGACATTTTAGATACTTCCATCAGGCGGGCCTTGATCGGCTAATCCTGATTGTTTCTCTGCGTGAGTGGTTAGATGCAATATTTCATGTGCCGCTTTGTTCCGCCGGGCCCGGATTTCCTGAAGACCATGACGCCGGATGACAGGCTGCTGATGAAGTCGCACGGCGAATTCCTGCAAGCGCTGTTGGAGAAGGGCGGCGTTGTCGCGCACGGGCCGGTGGCTGATCCGTCGGGTGGCTGGGGCATGTCGCTGTTCGAAATGGCGGATGATGAGAGCGCCGACGATGTCCGCGCCATCGTCGCGGAAGACCCGATGATCAAGGCCAATGTCGGCGCGCGCTACGATGTGCTGCCGATGCTTCAGCTTCGGATGCGACCGTAAACCGTCAATTCCCGATCCTCTCGGTGGCTCTGACCGGCGGAGCGCGCCGCCCCGCTACTTTTTCGTCAGGGTGAACTGCGATTGCGTCAGGCGGCAGGGCTTTCCGCCAGCACAATCGGCGAGGGCGATCAGCTTTGCGCCGCGAACGAGATGCTCCTTGGTGTCCTCAGACCGGTGCGGCGTCAGCACTGTCATCGCAGTGCGCAGCGACTCCGCTATATCCTCGTTCGCCTTCGCGTCATTCCTGTCGCTGAGAATCGCAACGTCGATGATGTCGTGGTTGCGCGCGTCGATATCGACGAACACCAGTCCGATCGGCAGCGGCTGCAGCGCGACATTGCTGAACGTGCAGGTCAATGCGTTCTGGCACATCGAGAGCAGGCGGCGTCCCTGTGGCCGCCACAAACATTCCGGCTTCGCATTCGGGCGCACAAGGCACACCGCGATGTCGGGCGCCGCGTTGAGGTTGAGCTTTGAATTGCCGAGCCGCGGCACGCCGTCCCACGGGCTGCCGTTGATTTTGGTGGCATCCGCCGTCACCGTGATGTCGAAGCGTTGCTCCTGTGCGTGTGCGCCCAGTGGCACGAGCAGAGCAAGCGCCAGCAACGTGCTGAGACGGTTCAAAATCCGGATCATGCCTTTTCCTCCCAGATCGCGGCGAGATGCACGATGGTACGCACGGCGCTCTCCATGTCCTGAACGCTCACCCATTCGAGGCGCGAGTGAAACGCATGCTCGCCCGCGAAGATGTTCGGGCAGGGCAGTCCAATGAATGACAGGCGCGATC
>Ga0233442_1000812_pt1 | contig 27304 bp, 24 predicted proteins | sample SI_123_September_3_FD_182789 | JGI IMG/M metagenome (GOLD analysis project Ga0233442, IMG submission 182789) | Seawater microbial communities from Saanich Inlet, British Columbia, Canada - SI_123_September2016_150_MG | ecosystem: Environmental > Aquatic > Marine > Inlet | place: Canada: British... | reverse complement strand
AAACAACAAAATTATTTGCCTAAATTTGGCCTCTGAAATACGTGAACGAATCACATACTTGTTTTTTACTTTCATGACGGTACTTTAACAGGTTTTTAAACATGCTTAAGTTGTCATGACCCATTTAAATATTACATCATGAATTAGCACATAAAATGTAACAAAACCAGTTCTTGTTAAAGCATGATTTTATTAGACTTTAACAAAAACCAAACTCATCATATTTTCCCAAAAAGGTGGACTGATGGGCAGTTCCTTATCAGGATCATTTTCTTTCTGCCTTATCGCCGCTTCGACAGATTTTATATTTTCTTTAACATCCTCATAAGGCGTGCCTAAGTAAGGATATTCAGTTGCTATTAATTTTAAATTAAACTTCTCACAAATTGAACTTAAAGTTTTTGGGCTAAAATGCCATATATGTTGCACAGGATGAAATAATGTCCATTGTTCTCGATACAATCCTGCAGAATAGCTATCTCCATTTGGGGTCGCTGTAATATAGTAATAACCTCCCTTGTTAAGTAGGTTGCTTACTTTTTCAATAGAGTTAACAGGATCAGAAACATGCTCAATAGCTCCTCGCATTGTAATTAGATCAAATGTAGAATTTTTATAGGATAAATCATTTAAAACTCCGCATGTTATATTAGAGCCAAATTCTTTTTGACTCTTTTTTGCAAATGCTACTGCATCAGAATCTATTTCTACACCATGTTTACTAAATTTATTATCTAATGAGGATAAGAAAAATCCACCACTACAGCCGACATCCAGTACTTTTCCAGATTTAATATATCTTTCAATAAAAGCAGCATCAATTTCATACTGAATCTCGCGCTGCTTCATTTTTAGCTCATTATTTAATCTACGACGTCCTATATAGTCACTATAATATACCTTCAAACCTTCTTCATTTAAAATTTGATGCATCCAAATTAAACCACAGCTACTGCATTTTACAGCTTTATATGATCCTGATATTGCCCAGTTAACATATTCATTACTTCCACAAGCTATACAATTATCATGTGTGACTGTACGGAACTTAATATATTTCTCAAGATCTTCGCCTCGAAAAAGTATCTTATATATACTGTTCATTATTTATACCTATGTTTATTTTATCATTTTAATTTTTAATTTTTAATAATATACCATCTTTCAAAATCGCCTGTCTTTATATCAGCCATCTGAAGAGTTGCATTTTTATTTTGAAGAAATTCATCAGTAGCAAGTTTACCACCGGGGAATTTAAGAGAAAAATACTCATCTAAATGAATAAACCCTCCTTGTTCAAGGCGTGGCCAAACAAATTCAAATGTATCAAGATAACTTTGATATAAATCGCAATCTACAACCGCAGCCATAATTTTATCAATACCAAGCTGTTTTGTCATTGTCTCACTAAATACGCCATCAACAAGTACAATATTATCAAGATCCGCTAGATGAATTTTTTTATTTAATAGATTAAGACTAGTATCAGAAAAGGAGCCAGAAGAAGATATATCTTTATTTGATCCATTTATTGCTAATGCATCCTTCCATTCTAAGTTTTGTCGGACAGCCTTGATATGATTTTCATTTATCATACATTCCTTAGCCATACGCTCATATTCAGAAATCTCATCTTTTGAATGATAGACAGGTGGAAAACCAGAAAAGCTATCAAAACCATATACTTTTTTATCTGAACCAATTTCTTTTAGGTACATTGCAATTGCAATTAATGAGCTACCTCTAAATACTCCAGCCTCTACGATGTCCCCAGGTATTTTATCGTGGTTTTCTTTAATATAAGTAAAAAGCGCATCAAATCTTCCTGGCTTTAAATAATTATATATACCCAGAACGTTAAATTCCCAATCCTCTTTAATTTTTATCATAGTGTTATTATTTTCAAATTATTAAATTAAAATACTAATTATAATTAGTAAAATACTTCTTCAGTCTGTTTGCCGCGTGACCGTATGCAATTTCTTGTGCTTCACGAGACATGCCGCCAATATGTTGTGTAATTGTAACTTGATCATGGTTTTGCGCATATTTTAACAATGGGCTTTCTAGCCGATTTCTTACTTCATCGGCTAAAACATCAGTAGCTACCCGTGCAGAAGGATTCTTTTCAAGGAAAGAAACCAAATCCAATTCATTTACAATGTCACCACGTGATGTATTTACAATTAACACATCACTTTTCATTTTTTCAAAGAATTCATCATTAACCATACTTTGTGTCTCATCTGTAACATGTACGTGTATTGCAATAACATCCGATTCAGCCAAGAGAATATCTATATTATCTACTTGCTCTATATCACTATTATCTATCTTTTTGTATGGATCATATACTATAACTCTCGAATCAAAAGCCTTACAATAACGTGAATACATTGCTCCTAATCGACCGAAACCAAGAACTCCAATAGTAAGACAATTCATTTGACGGCCAATATATTTTGTATAATCCCATTCACCTTCTAAAGCATTATTATGACTTCTAACGACATGACGTAAACCCGTCATTGTAAGTGCGAAAGCAAGTTCAGCAGTAGAACTTATACGGTTGATTACCGCTCGTTCTTCAGTCAAAGCCAAAATTGGTAATCCCATCTTAAAGACATATTCCTTATCAATGTGATTAGTTCCAGTTGATGCTGTGCAAATAACCTTTAGATTTTTTGCAGCATCAATCAATTCAGAACCAATAAAAACCTTTGATTTATTAGGATTGGTGTATATGGCATCATACTTACTGATTACATCAATAACCTCTAACAATGATGGGTCATCCATATAAGTGACTTGTCCAATTGACTCTAGAATCTCAGCTACACCATTAATATGACGTACGGGTGTAATAACAAGAATTTTAGGTTGCATTATAAACCTCTACCTTTATTTTTATTTTTATTTTTATTTTTATTTTTGACTGATTTAATATAGGAACGTGGACTCTTCTCAAGCATTTTTTCAGCCACGAGAAAATCTATCTCCGTATCTACATTAACAGCTCTTTCTGGAGGCAAAATATATGGACGACTATTTTCTGTGCCATATCGAAGATTGTCAACCATAAGATGATCTCTAGTTAATGCATAGATTGAACCACTGCGAACATAAGCATCAGGTTTAAGATCTTGACGTCTCATTTCAGCAACTTCAGGCAAACAAAAATCCATAATCTTATCATTAACTATTTTTTTAATTCTGATAGGATGATGATCCTCTAGCTTATGTACAGCTATTACAGAGTCTGCCCCAGAAGAAATAAGCTTATTGATTGTCTCGTCAATATCATTAACATCTTTTAAAGGATTAGTGCACATTAACTCAATAACAAAATCATATTTCACTCCCTCCTCATTTTCAACCCAATTAACAGCATGCTGTAAAGCACTTACTGAGCTTGCTGTATCAGATGAAATTTCTGGAGGCCGTAAAAAAGGAACTTCTGCACCATACTCAAGCGCAACATTTTGAATTTTAACATCATCAGTCGATACAATATATCGACTTATTAATTTACTACGTAAGGCTTCTCCGATAGTATAGGCAATTAATGGTATTCCTAATATCGGCTTTATGTTTTTATATGGAACGGATTTTGATCCACCCCGAGCTAATGAAATAGCTAAAATACGTGGTTTCTTATTCATATTTCCTCTAATATCATTTCTTTATTTGTTACAAAAGTTTCGAACATTTTTTCAGATTTAAAATCTTTAATTCGTAAAGCATTTGTCTGATCTTTAATTGGTAAAATTCCTATCTTACCACCTACAATACGACCTGTTCGAATCAGACTAGAACTACTAACACACCCAAGCCCATAGAGAGCTCTGTATACAGGTTCTCTCTCTGCTCTAGATTTTAAAGAAATATCCGTTTGCTTAAATTCATTATCATCATTTCGAAACCAATAATGTCCATAATCAACTAATCCAGGAAAGGCGGTGTCATAACCCTTAAATTGAGCGTCAAGAATTAAGTCATCAAATAGTTCTAATGGACGAAAAGGATAGTCATAATTAACATATAGAAGAGCCTCCGGATATACAAAAGTAGCCTCAATCTCAAGAAGAGCCATTCGCATGAGTTCATCTATACTTACAGAATTAATATTTGTTAATTTACTACGGCCAATTAGATTTACATCTAACATTTCTGATAACTCATAAGAGTCGCTTACTAAATAGATAGTATCAACATACATTGCATTTTTTAGTTGCTTGACAACACTTATAATCAATTTTTCTTGAATTGAATTCTTAACAATGTCGCCTAGTATAGGTAATACTGCTGCTATATGGGCATGTTTTGGATGTAATGATTCTGGTAATTCACTAACAATATCTTTATCCACTTGCTCTATTATAGAAACAACACCTTTTACTCTTTTGGGTGCATTTCCTTGATGAAGTCCATGATGGTGGAATACAGCGGCATCTGGATCGTATACAATATGGTAACCTGCTTCGATTATTGCTTTTCCCCATACACGGTCTTCGATATTAGTTACTTCTTCATCAAAAGGATATTTAAGCCAAACGTCCCTTCGGAACATGCTGTTGGCATTATGAAAAAAATAGTCTTTAACTTGAAGCCTTCGATCTTGACCAAAAACAATTAATAAATCTCTCTTATCAACCGCATCAGTAAAACTAACAGGTACTTGACGACCATATACACCAGCAATATTTTTTTCAATATCAAAATTATGGCGTAATATTGATAACCAATCAGTATTTTTAGGAACACAATGAGCAGATAAACAGACTATATATTTACCTGTCGATGCCCTAATCCCTTCGTTTATTGCATTACCCGGTCGAAATATTCCTATATTAATTATTTTTGCAAGATTATATCGTTTAGCAACTTCAACGGTATAATCAGTACTTTCGTTATCAACTAAAATAATTTCGAAATCTTTGAAAGTTTGCTTTTCAAGCATTCCTAGACAGTGTCCGATCCACTTTTCTTCATTTTTTGTTCGGATTATAATTGAAATTTCTGGCATGATTTACTCAAACATATCCTGCGTTAATAGTACATCACCAGATATATCATTAACTGCAATTTTACCTATTATAGTATTAGCAAGTTTAGCGGGGATACCGGTGCCAGGATTACGATAGGTTACTAATGATTCAGTTAATATAGTACCTGCTTTTATTTCTCCTGCAGAAGCCATTGAAACATGATATTTTTTACGTGTCATCCATTCTGTTTCACTCACACCTTTTTCGCCAGTACCACGTATTAGTTTAATGTTTCGTATATCACGTACCATTGCAATTAATTCATCAGGCTCAAGTGACATTTTATGGTCAAACCCCGTCATAGTTTTATCGAGAGTATAATGCCGTTCGATGAGTTGTGCACCCATCGCAACTGCAGAAATTGTAGGCAAATAACCAATTTCATGTCCAGAATATCCAGTTGGAAGGTTATAACGCTTCTTAAGAACGTCTATCATTGCTAAATTACATTCATTATATGGTGTCGGATAAGATGAAACACAATGAAGCAAAATAAGAGGTGCACTATGTTTATTAAAAATTTCAACAGCAGTATCCAGCTCATCAAGGTCCGCCATACCTGTGGAAAGTATTGTAGGCTTTTTTACACCGGCAAGATATTCTAACAACTCAAGATTAGTCGCACTATGACTAGCAAGTTTATATGCATCCACACCCAACTCTTCAAGAAAGTCTACCGCATCAGGATCAAATGCTGTAACAAAGAAATCAATTTTTTTATTCTCTGCATAGCACTTTAGTTCACGATATTGATCAATATTAAATTCATGATGCTCACGTATTTCTCGGTATGTTTTACCAAACTCCGGAAAACGATTATCTCCAGCATCAAGTGCTTCTTTTATAGCCAATTTTTCAACAGTACGTTTCTGAAATTTTACTGCGTCTGCGCCTGCAATCACAGCAACATCAATCAATGATTTTGCAATTTCTATTGAACCATTATGATTGAGGCCTGCCTCGGCGATGACATAACAATCACCAATCAACTCACCATTAATTAACTTATTAAGCTTATGCATTTTTTTCCTTTTCTATATGTAAAGAGTACAAACTGACAAGCACCTATTTAGTAGCTTTAATTAATAAAAAAGTACGTAAAAATATTCTTGGGAATAACGAAATCATCATTAAAGTAACAACATTTAACCTACTATGATTTAACAAGGCACCATTATATTTTAAAAATAACTTCAAATCATAGAATCCAAGACACCTTGCTTTCAACAAAGATTTAAAACTAAATATATTAGACCTTAACGAATGATCAATTATAACATGTTCTTTTATGTTTTTTTCATAACAACCAGGCAGATTTCGAATAGCATTACTCCAATCATCTATAAAAATTGAGAACATAGTGCTCACCCAATAACCTCTTTTTTTGGGTGAAGCAATCAGCCATTTATTATTATCCCAGTAATATGAGCAGTTTTCAGATAAAAAATTGAATATTAGCGCAATCTGCGGGAAGTTTTTAAAATTTTGCACCTCGACTTGATCGATAGTAGATAAAGCTTTTCTTGAGTAGATTGTTGCACCGGTCAATGTGATATGCCAAGCCAAGTCATTCAATATGTCATTACAATCCGTATATAGCCCACTTTTTTTATCTAAATCCCTATTAGCAGCATTAACAGACATTATATCCGGCTTATTATTTTCAATAATATGCAATACATTTTTGATAGCCCCTTTTTTAAGAGAAAATGAATCACCCAAAAGCCAAACATAGTCTGTTTTAGGCAATTTTGCTACATAAAAGCTATTTTTGTCATGACCTAAATCGGTAGTATTTTTATAATAAAAAAGATATTTGTACCTCCCTTTCATTGCATCAAATACGGCTTTTGTGTCACTATTAGAACTATTATCAGATATAAATATAGGAATAGAATACTCTACAACTTCAGTAATTAATAAAGACAAACAATCATAAACAATCTCTGCTCTATTAAAAGTGGGAATAGCTATTGCTAATGTTTTATTTTTCATATTTCGTTTTTAAAAAACTTCTATCATTTAATATAAATTCACATGAAAATATTAAACCAACCTTCAATTTATATATTAATAAAAACAACATCATGAAATTCCTTTAGTTTTAGCGGTAAATCAAACTTTGATTCAAAAATCTCATTAATTCTCTTACTCATCATTCCAGCTTCATCATCATAAAAGGCTAATTCAGCATCCCTTATTACATTAAACCACTCATTTTGTTTTTCTTTGAATCGCAGAACATCCTCTCGCGACACCACTAAAATAAAAGGTATTTCTTGCTCTATACAATGATGAATTAAGGAAGAGCCACTATCATCAAAGATAACAACATCACCTTTGCTTAAAATATTTTCCCCTCGAACGGAAGCATTATCAATTTCGATCCCTCTCAATCCATCGTATTGGTTTGACCTTAAATTATTAGGATAAGGCATACTATAGAACTCTATTTTTACATTTCCTAATTCAGTATAAATATATTTCACCGCATCCTGATTATACAATTGTCGCACCTGAGTTGACCATATAAAATAGTTATATATCGGTAGTCGTCCATGCTCAACCCAAACTAACCTTCTAGGAATAATAGTTTCCTTTGAAATTTGATTGCCATGGGGATATCTATGCTGACGTATATTTCTATAATCTGATAATCCCCAACCAAAATAATCATCACTAATATTATCTTCAAATTGAGTTGCATATTGATGTTCAAAAGCAAAATACCCCCCACCATGCTGAAGTCCTGTCACTTTAACATACCTATCAAGAAGGAAAACCTTCTCGAATCCAGAAAACTCTAAAAATGTCCATGGTGCACATTCCACATTCAACTCTCTTCTCACTGAGACCTTTACCTGCTCTTCATAAAAAACACCAGGGAGGGCATCATCCAGATACATCCTTACTTCACACAAACTTTCTTCGGTAAAATGATCATTAAAGAAACTAATAATTTTCTTAATTAGTACTTTTTTTCGAGATTCTTGTACTTTTATAGGGATATTTACCAAAATAAATTTTGCAAACCGCCATCTGTATTTGCTATATACCGAATTAACTTTTGATCCAGGTAGTAATGCGTTTCTTAAAAAACCATTTAATATTTTAAACAAAGTATGACTTTTGAAGCTCTTTGCTTTATTACCAACATTAAATCCAAATTCATAATAAAATGAAAATCTTATTGGACAACCAAAATCACTCTGACTAAATTCTTTAACACCAGCCATACCATATGACTCATGAATTGATCGAAAAAAATACAACCAAGTACTTAGTAACTGGATAATTTTTTCACTGTTTTCATATTCTTGATAAAACTCTTCAAGCCATTTAACAATGCTCGAAAAATCTTTATTATGGTTATTAAATGCCTTCTGAGGATCTAGTTTTTCTAGCTCTTTATGAGTTAGTGAATTAACACTGACCATATTTACCTCCCATAAAAACCATTAATATTAAAACCATGGCCGTCATCTGTAATGAGTAATCGGTATCATTTATATTTGAAAATATTTTATACATTTCAGAGGAGCGGACATAATGTTTTAGTCTTACTATTCAAAGATATCCTCATAGGGTAATTTTTAAGAGTTAATTAATTTCCAATTAGTGGCTGTACCAGACTCAATATCTTGATTAACAGTTTTCCCGATAATTTTATCATAGAACTTTGGCACTAAACCGTAGCCTGGACGGATGCTTCTTATATGCTCAGGTGTAATAATTTCTCCAGATTTAATGTTTTTAACAAAATATAGTGAACGCCGGAGTTTTACGTTTTCTTTTTCACTGGATTTTTTTCCATAATCAACACATCCAATAGCTTTCCATGCAATATTTATTGACGTACACAACTCATCCAACTCTTTAGGCTCCAAAGAAAAACTATCATCTGGACCACCTCCAGCACGACTTAAAGTCACATGCTTTTCTATAATGGACGAACCTAATGCCACGCTTGTGATTGCAGTTGTATTATCTAAGGTATGATCAGAAAGCCCTGTTACCAAACCATATCGTTTTTGCATATCCTGTAGAGTTCTCAAGTTATAGTCTTCACTCGGTGCAGGATAACCACTAACACAATGTAAAACTGCTAACTCTTTACAGCCACCTTCAAGAGCAGCATCGATCGCTTCTTGTATTTCGTCAGCATCTGCCATACCTGTTGAAATAATCATTGGCTTACCAGTGCTTGCAACATATTTAATCAGAGGTAAATCGATAGCTTCAAATGATGCGATTTTATAGGCGGGTGAATTTAGTGCTTCCAATAAATCAACCGCTGTCGTATCAAAAGGTGAGCTAAACATCGTAATTCCAATTTTTCTGGCATAATCAAATAATAGCTTATGCCAGTCCCATGGCGTATAAGCTTCCTGATAGAGTTCATAAAGAGTTTTTCCAGCCCAGAGGCCTTCTGTTAATTGAAAATCTGGTAAGTCTGAATCAATTGTTATGGTATCCGCAGTATAAGTTTGCATTTTTACTGCATCCGCACCGGCAGATTTTGCCATGCTAATAATTTTATATGCATTTTCAATATCACCATTATGATTAGCCGACATTTCTGCAATCACATAAGGCGTATATTCAGAACCAATATTTCGACCATCGATTGTAATTAACTTATTCATCTATAACCTCGGAATTCCAATTTTTTGTAGTAAATATAAAAATTAACATTTAGACGATGCATATTGTAAAAAGTCAGTTAACTCTCTCACTCTAGTAAATCCGATTTTTTCAAACACAAGTTGTGACTTAATATTATTCTTATTTATAACCGCTTTAAAACATCTATCTGGTTGTAATTCAAAAGCTTGTTTTAAAGTTTTTTTTGCTATGCCTTGACCTGAATGATCTGGTGAAACAATTATAGAAATTTCAATTTCGGTCTCGTCAATATTATCAAGTCTTAACATTCCAACAAATTTTTGACTTAACATAATAACAAATAATACTGATGAATCTTCATTCATTATTTTCTTAAACCAGTTAACATGAGCTTTCCATATTGGTTTAGATGAATTCCTGGAAAACTTACGAGCCTCTGTAGTTTGAAGACTGTACATGTATTTACAATCATCGATACCAACAGGTTTTAAAGTTACTTTTTCATTTATCGATGAATTTGAGATTAAGCAATTATAAATTTCATCACCGCCAGTTCCATCAGTTACCGAAGAAGACAGGAGTGAAAGTTTTCTTATTTTTTTAACTGTATCATTTAACAATGACGGCAAATCAGTCAAGTTTTCTGCAAATTGAATTACGTTAGCTTTTGTTAAATTTTTAGCTACAAACCTTTGGTTATCTGCTATTACTATTTGAATACTCGGCAATCCTAAACAACACCTTTCCCATGTAGTTGCACCTGCCGCTCCAATTGCTAAATCTGCATTCGCCATTAGTTCAGCCATATTATTAACGTTTATTTTGACTTCAGTTTTAATTGGCATCATCACCGCAAGTTTTTTCACGGATTCAATGTTCGGGCTAGCAGCACCAAGAATAACTGTTACAGTTAATTTTTCAGGAAAAACGCAAGTTTTTAATATACCCAGTACTTGTCCAGTTACGTTGTCTCGATCTATGCCACCCATATTGATTAAAATATTTTCTAGTTCTGAAGTGCTTCTTCGTTGTAGACTATATTTACGCCATTTCGAAAACTCGGGCCTCAATAAAGCATATTGAGCCCCTAATATCAAAATGCAATTTTTTGGAATCTGTTTGTTATAATCATCTGTTTTACGGCCAAAAGTTTGATCTAATAATAAATCACATTCATGTTTTCGATCGGCAAGATCATCAATTACCATTAAACTTTTATAATGTTTTTTAAGTTTCATTTGCCAGCGATAATCTATTGCATAATGATCAACAATCAACCAATCTGGTATTATTGTCTGAAGAATTGAATCGCAAGCTTCCGCATCTTCTTTTTGTGTAGAACCTAACCAACTAGCATGAGCTAAAGGACTATTGTCTAATTTATCTGCTATGTTGGTGTCAGAAAAATGGCTATCTAACCTATATACCAAATAACTTTTTTCTTCAATGTAGTGAATCAAATTACCTTTATGTTCACGACAAATAAAGCTTATTTCAGCACCGTGATTTTTTAATACGTCTGCCAAGGTTAAACAACGCATTACATGACCAATACCCATTTCAATTGAAGCATCTGCACGAATAACAACTTTCATGGTATTAGTTTAATCGTTTAAAGCCAGCATGACAAACTGGTCCTTTTAACAAACTCATTACATCTCTTCCGTCTTCACATTCTTTTATAAGAGAGAAAATGGGGGTAATGTTTTCAAAATAGTCATTAATAATGTCTTCTGTATGCTCTGTGCAAACATACACACTATTAGAAGCAAGATAGCCTTTTGCCAACATTTCTTGAGTAATTAAAGTTTTATATGCAAGTGCATTTTCACTGTTAAAACTAAAACCTGTTAATGCTGGTAACCCCCACTTAGTAATACCAAGCTCATACTTGTCTGCCAACTGCTGCCAGCGGCCACTTATCTCTTTACCAGTTTGAGTTATTTTTTCCCAAGATTTCTCTCTTTCCATAACTTCAAGTGTTTTTAGCGCGGCTGTTGGGCCTATTCGTTCTGTCCAAAAAGTACTACTAATAAAAGTCTTTTGCGCTGCTTCCATAAACTTTTTTCTTCCAATACAAGCAGAAATTGCGTAGCCATTACCAAGTGCTTTTGCAAATATGGCTATATCAGGCTCAACTCCATATTTTTGATGTAAGCCACCAAAAGTTTCCCTGAAGCCAGAAGTGCATTCATCAAAGATCAATACAATATTATGTTTAGTTGCAAGGTCACGTACCTTTTGAAGAAAATCATTTTCAGGCCCTTCATTCCGAGAGACTTCCATTTTTATTGCGGCAATCTGCCCAGAATTTGACTCTACTATTTTTTCTAACTGTTCAATATCATTGTAATTAAAAGGTAATGTCGTACCAGTTAAACCGCGAGGAACGCCATTCGGTTGAAGCCCTGGTAATAAATGCCCATCTAAATTTTTGTCATCATTTAAATTTGTCGATAAATACCAGTCATGCCAACCGTGATATCCGCATATCGCTATTTTATCTTTACCCGTAGCAGTCCTTGCAATTCGAACTGCAATAGAATTAATTTCTCCACCTGCACGGGCAAACCTCACCATATCTGCCCATGGATGCATTTCAATTAATTTCTCAGCCAAGTAAACTTCTTCAGGGCATGAAAAAGTTGACATGTTTCCCTTCTTTACTGTTTCAATTACGGCTTCATCTACTTCAGGATGACTATACCCTAATGTATTTGTTCCTATTCCCATAATTGACATGTCAATGTACTTATTATCGTCAAGATCCCAAACACAGCAACCTTTCGATTTTGAAAAATATGATGGCCACTGCTCCGGAAGAAACATCTCTGGACGTTTTGATAAGAGCATAGTTCCACCAGGGATAACTTTTTTTGCTCTTTTATATAGTTTTTGTCCTGTATTCATATTGGTGCCCTCATTTCTACTTATACTTTGATTACTAGCAAATATTTTAGGTTGTTGTTTCTGAAGTTCTAAAACATCCAACCATGTAAAATTAATTCGCGGATGGAAATATTCAAATACCGATGTCACTACATCTAAATCATCAGGTTCGTCAACAGTCCAACGAAACGATGATAAATCTTGTTTATAATTCACTGAATCTTTTGTGAAAACATCTCCATTTCTTAAATAAGGTGTAACATGCTCTCTATCAAATGCTGAATTAGTTTCTGCTTGAGCTTTGCTCAACGCATTAAAAGAAAAAACTTCGACATCTAAACCATCCGGGTACGTAGGTGGTGATGTATTACTCATATAATCAACGCGGGCAGTTTTATATTTTTGTATCACCTGATCCACTAATGCAGGATCAACTAAAGGACAGTCTCCAGTAATTCTAACAACCACATCTGCTGAATTTTCTTTGGCTGCATAGTAAAAACGACCCAACACATCGTTTTCACTTCCTCTTGTACAGCTATATCCCAGACTTTTTACAAACTCATCGAGTGTGTCATTTATTTTATCATCTGAAGTTGCGACTATAATTTCATTGATTTCTTTTGATTTTGACAATCGTTCTAGTAATAATTGAATCATTGGCTTGTCAATAATTTTTTTCATTACTTTATTTGGCAAACGAGTAGAGCCCATTCTCGCCTGAACTAATGCTATAACTCTCACAAATTATTCCAGTTAGCGGGGTTTAATAAATTCACATCGTCAGAAAATATATCACTTGGTATTTCAGGTAGCGTTCCATTAGCGGCAGAAATTATTTCTTTTAATTGGGAGGTAGAATCAACACCTATAACAACTTTTGAAATTTCTGGAATAGAAAGTACATAGCGAATAGATGCTTCAAGAGGAGTTAGATTATTTTCTAGCAGCCAGTTGTTCCATTTTCCCCATAAGTGATTCCACTGTTTAAATTTATCAGGTCGTAGCTTATGTGGCATCAATAACAAGCCTTGTAGAAATACTGATCTAGCATGTACCTCAACTCCTTTGCCATTTAGTTTTGATAACCAACCCGTTTCAATCAATCGACGATCAATGATATTAAAAGGTAACTGTATAAGGTCAAGTTCATATTCTTTATATATGTCATCAAGTTCTTCTGTTTGATAAACAGAAGCGCCTATTTTTTTTATATAACCTTGTTTCTTCAAGTTTAGTAATGCTTCATATATTTCACTTCCTCCATCCATAAATAACTGAGAGGGTCGATGAAGCAGAAAACCATAAACTTTATTAACATTTAGTCTTTTAAGTGAATTAAAAAAAGACTTTTCAATGTAAGCGGAAACATTTTTTACATCGGGAGGTATTTCTGACAACTTTGTAATTATTTGAAAATTTTCAACATTACTTTTTCCTAGTACTTCTTCACTGTTACCATATGCAGCAGCTGTATCTATAGTATCAATGTGATTAACTTTTGCTTCTTTTAGGATTTTTTGTACTTCATCGAATGGTACCTTACCTGCGTTGTTAGCAACGCCATAATTCAAGCCAAATTGCACTGTCCCAATAGATAGCTTACTCACCCTTCCTCGCTGATAAAGATTCTTTGTTTCTCTGATACCAGGTATTTCCTTCGCCTTTTAAAAAAAACTTTTTTTGAGTACTCATTGGTTTCCCTTAAGAAAGTTATGCATGATTTAGTTTGCTAATACACGTCGTAAAACAGCCATAACTTTATCCTGCTCAGTGAAATCAAGCCCCGGATATAAAGGAAGGCTAATCGCACGAGTATAATAATATTCAGATTGTGGGAAATCGCCTAACTTAAACCCCATATCTTGATAATATGGTTGCATATGTACAGGAATATAATGCACGTTAACGCCAATACTATTCTCAAGTAATTCTGAAAAAACCTGTTGATGCGATTTATTTATTTCATCTAACTTTAGTTGTACTGGATAAAGGTGTAATGCTGACCAACTATCTTCACTTTGATGAGGCAATACGAGTGGAAGTTCTTTTAATAAATCAGTATAGCGCTCCTGAAGGTGATGCCTTCGATCCACAAAACCATCTAAACGCTTCATTTGACTAAGGCCTAAAGCAGCTTGTAAATCTGTCATTCGGTAATTAAAACCAAGTGCGATTTGTTGGTAATACCAGCCTCCCTCAGATTCTTTTGTCATAAGTTCAGGGTTACGAGTGACTCCATGGCTTCTAAGTAATTCCATTTTAGAAGCTAGCTCATCTGAATTAGTCGTTGCTAGCCCACCTTCAGCTGTAGTTATAATTTTTACTGGATGAAAACTAAAAACGGTGATATCAGAAAATATACAATTACCGACCGGCTTATCTAAATATTTACTTCCAATTGCATGAGATGCATCTTCAATGATCTTAAATCCATAAGTTTCACTTAATTCATGTATACGTTTCATATCACATGATTGGCCTGCAAAATGAACTGGGATTACTATTTTTGGTAACTTATTATCTTTTTTTGCTTGTACAAGTTTCTCTTCTAATTTAGAGGAAGACATATTGTATGTATCTGGGTCAATATCGACAAAATCAACATCTGCACCACAATATAAACCGCAGTTTGCTGAAGCAACAAAAGTTATTGGTGACGTCCATAAAACATCACCCTTGCCTAATCCCAAAGCAAGACAGGCAAGATGCAAGGATGAAGTTGCACTATTAGTGGCAACTGAATACATGACATTACAATAAGTAGATATTTCCTTTTCAAATTTAGGTACTTTTGGGCCTTGCGTAAGATAATCAGAATTCAATACTTCTATAACAGCGTCTATATCAGGTTGACTTATATCTTGCTTTCCATATGGAATCATATTTATATAAACATCAGAGTGGTTTAATAAAACAGTGTTCAGTCACACTTTTCCAAAATGGAAATTGAATTTTCTTACTCGGTAAAAATAACTTAACTAAAAATTTAATATGATCCATAATGGGTTTACTGTATGGGCTATCCAAATATGGATAGCGAGACTCAATATGATTAAAGCCAAAATTCTTCAATACATTGATTAATTCATTAGAACCTGGTATCCAAAAGTTCATTTTCGGATCTAAAGAAGGTAAAGTACCCCACAACTTATAATAAATACTATCAGCATTGGGCGTAGCCAAAAAGAAAACATATCCGCCCGGCTTAAGCGATTCAAATGCTGACTTAATCATATTAAAAGGATTTTCAAAATGTTGTATAGTCCCGCGAAAAATAATCACATCATAATAATTTATAACATCCGTTAAATCATGTGAAAAACTAACACCATTACTTTTTGCTATTTCAATAGCCGTATCTGATATCTCAATTCCACAAGTATCACCTGGCCACTTAATTATTTTTGAAAACTCTCCAGTTGCACACCCAACATCCATAAGCTTTCCACTTTTTACATATTTATATATAAATTCGGACTCCAATTTAAAACTCGCTACTCTCAAGGGGTTATTCCCGAATCTATCATCAAAGTAATCATCCGTATAAAGGTGTTTAAACTTACTATCCATAAAAGTAAAATCCTTACTATTTATTTTATCTAACACGAGAGATAATTCCATGTTCCAAAAACTTGTTAATAATATCGTATAAATTCCAAGCCGGTGTTTTTATTATATTAGCAATATCAATTAAATCTAATGAACCATCACAATAAGCTAAAAAATTCATTTGATCTGCTACAATTTCATGAGTTTCTTTAGTGCTTGTTGTTGGATATAAGCCTCTTTTCCCAAGCTGAGGTTCACACAGAATATTGCACTTATATGTATAATTATTCTCTAACAGATCAATCATTTTTTTATACACATCATATGCACCACTCAAACCATCTCCACTAATATAATAAAGATTATCGAGAGAGGTGTGATATTCTTCATATTCCGCATATTTCGTCCTCATGACTGAACAAATTGGTAAATCAATACCTGGGGAGCAATACTGCCTCTCATCACTCCCTCTTTCCAAAAATGAATATTTTTTATATTCAAGAGGAGAGTGTTCCAGCACGTGTAATGCGACTTTATCCGATAAAGAATTTTCTCTTCGTGATGGCAAGTATGAATATGTGTTGTTATCTCCTACACATGTTATGTTGAAGCCAGCAACTACATTTTCTTTCAAATATTTAAGGTGCTTGCTCAAATACATTATTGAACCAATAGTCTCAGGTATAAATATGATCCTATATGAATACCGTGTCTTTTTTATTTTTTGAATATATTCAGCAAGAAATGTTGTTAAAGCAGGTCCAGATAACTCATTATTTGCCATAGACGGATGACACATATATGTTGATAGAAAAATCTCATCCTTTATCTCACCGGGTATCAATAACTCTGCATAAGTTAGACTTCCATCTGATAGAGTGCTGTCTATATATACCTTATACTTCCCACTAACCATTTTTTTTCTTTGATTGTGAGATACACAAAACCCCCATGTCTCTTTATAATAAGATGTAATATATGGAACAGCAGCAGGATTAGATGGAATTGAATAAAGGTGGTCATTAAGTTGTTCTAAATCCATAATGCAGTCAATGCTTTTTGAGTACCCAACTACGTGTAAATTATTTTCTTTAAAGTCTACTACCTTATTTCCATTTGGATCTATTATGTATGCATCACTAATATTCCACTCTTTCGGTATTATCCAGTCAAAACACTTTGTACCAGTAGGAACTTCATGTAACACCAAGTGAGGCAACTGTTCTTTTATAATATCTAATGTCTTTCTTACTCCATCTCCGGTAATACTCCTATTGATAGGAAAAAGAACCTTGCACAGTTGGTATATTTTTTTTCCAATATTTTTCATTTATTAATTATTACCTAATTTGAAAGCTAGTTGCTATACAAGCCGCTAACACTAATAATACATTCATAAGCAGCCCCCATTTTTAACGTTGGTTAAAAGTAGAGTTTTTTTTCAAGCAACTAACGCCAGCTTTTGAAGCTGGCATTATACCGCCAATTCCCATGTTAGGCCTGTCATTGTTGTACGTCCATAACCATCGTGTTGCATGTTCTTGAACTTGGTTGATACTTTTATAACAACATTAAAGCATAGACCACTTATCATATTCTTTTATCTCATCAATACTTAAGAAATGCTTATTTTTTCCAGAATGAAATTCAAAACCTTGCTCTACATATCCTCCTTTTTCACCTAAGTTATTAACCGCGTAGTCAATTTCACCCATAAACTGAATAGTGGGTTTAATAACAAAATGATCTTCAAATTCTAATGTTAAATGTGAATCATCCGCTGGGCACATAATTTCATGCAGTTTTTCTCCAGGGCGGATACCAATTATTTTTTGTGGTAAAGCTGGAGCAAGTGAATTTGCAAGATCCATAATGTTCACAGAAGGGATTTTAGGTACAAATATTTCACCACCTTGCATACGGTCGAAATTTTTAAGTACAAAATCAACACCCTGCTGTAATGTAATCCAGAAGCGAGTCATACGTTCATCGGTAATAGGAAGATGTTCTACTCCATTTTCAATAAGTTTTTTGAAAAATGGAACTACTGAACCTCTCGAACCAACGACATTACCATAACGTACTGTGGAGAATCTCGTTCTATGACCTCCTGAGATATTATTAGCAGCAACAAATAGTTTGTCGGAAGCAAGCTTTGTCGCGCCATATAAGTTTATTGGATTTGCAGCTTTATCTGTCGATAGAGCAATAACTTTTTCTACATTATTTACTAGCGCAGCCTGAATGACATTTTCCGCACCATGTATATTTGTTTTTATACATTCCATGGGGTTATATTCAGCTGCGGGAACCTGCTTTAGTGCAGCAGCATGAATAACATAATCAACACCATTCATCGCTTGTATAAGTCGTTCTCTATCACGGACATCACCTATAAAATAGCGCATACAATCGTCATGATAGTCCTGCTCCATCTCAAATTGTTTAAGTTCATCTCGAGAATAAATAATCAGTTTTTTTGGTTTATAACGTTCAAGTAATGTCTTGACATATTGTTTTCCAAAAGAACCTGTACCACCTGTTATTAATATTGATTTATTGTTAAACATCGTAATCCTTTTTTTAATGTATTGATATTATATTAATTGAAAAATTCATAATTTCTATTGTTTACGTAGTGTTTCGAATTTTCTAACTTTTGATAGTTCACATAAATACTCTCCTCCATCCATTCCAATGATTTTCTTAAATTCAGTAGAGTCAACAAGGTCTAACATGCCAACTATGTCCTTAATATAGAGGTAATTAAATAGAGCATCATGACTCGCTAAACCGCTGCATATTAACTGTTCATTTATAGAGTTATTTTTATCTCTTGCGAGTGACGGGTAATAAGAAGCATACATATCCCGATCTAAATAAAAATCAAAACCTTCGATCACACAACTAAACACACCATGCGACATAACTAAATTGTATAAGAGTCTTCCAAGAGCCATCGGTGAAGCAATATTCTCACCCATTGGAAATTTTGCTCTTTGAAATGGCTCGTCTAATGTTGACGTCTTGCAGCTAACTATGATTTTTAAATATTTTTCAATAAGTTTATTTCTTAATGATGAGTTACCTGAAACTACACTTCTATAATAGATGCCATTTATAAATAAAATACTCCCTTTATATTGGGAAACATCAATATCGATAGGCTTTAAAAACACTATTATATAATCTTTATATTTTTCATCTGGCGCAGAGCTTGCGTTCGGACCATAAATATAAAACTTTAATTTCGATTTTCTATTTAAAACACTGCTATTAATAACTGTATTACAAGCATCACCACTCATAGAATAAAAACCATGTCGCGATAATAAGGATAAGTAATTTCTAGCAGACCATCTAAACTTAGCACTGCTTGAGTTCTTTAATATGAACTCTGCCCATTTATTTTTTTTTAATACTGCTGCTGATAAATTATTGTTAGATAAATAAAGTAAGTATTCAATGTTTAATTTATTTATAGTTAAAATATATTCAATATATTTTCTAGTGTTTGAAGCTCTAGCCAATTTAACCAATGCCAGCAATCCACCTAAAAATTTAGTTGCTACATAGAAACCAAAAATTCTCGTAGAGTAGCGGATAATCAATCTTGTGACTTTTATTGCTGGACTAATATTGTCAACACCCCGTGCTGTTTCATATATTTCAACAAAACGGGTTTTGTTACCAACTGATTCTTTTTTCTTTAAGCTGTTATTTTTTATTATTAACTTCATATTAATAAAAGGAATTCTGCCAATGAACATATTAAACTGCATTTACCATATTAAGAAAGCTCGGACTACTCATAAGTAACTCATCATATGTACCTTGCGCAATAATTTTACCATCATCCATTTCAATGATAACATCGCATTCTTTTACAGTAGTTAACCTATGCGCAATAAAGAATACAGTAAGATTACGCTCTAGAGATCCTATGGCATTCATGACTAATTTTTCTGTTCTATTATCAAGAGCACTTGTGGCTTCATCGAACACTAATATATTAGCATTTTTATAAAGTGCTCTAGCAATTCCAAGTCGTTGACGTTGCCCACCAGATAAACTAATACCTCGCTCTCCAACAACAGTATTGTATCTTTCTTGGCAACTTTCTATATATTCTGAAATTTGCGCTAATTTTGCAGACTCTTTTACTCTCGTCAAATCAATATTTTCAGGTGAAACTCCAAAAGCTATATTTTCAGATACACTCGCATCAGTAAGAAATATATTTTGAGGAACATGGGAAATTGTTTTTTGCCATGCTCTTAAGTTTTTCCTGTTAATTTTTTTTCCGTCAACTAAAAGCTCACCGTCACTAGGCTCAATAAGCCCCATTAACAAATCTAGCAATGTGCTCTTCCCGCTACCTGTACTTCCAACAATACCAACATTTACACCACTTGGGATTGTTATATTGATATCATTTAACACTAAAGGGTCACCTTGAGAGTACCGAAAACTCACATTATTAAAATCAATACTCTTATTACAAAAAAGTGGTTCATTTAAAGTTTGATTTGTATCTTTAGGTAATGGCTGTTTTAATAATACTAACACGTCTTCAAGGGAAGCATGATTACCTACCATTGTCGACCACGCGCTATAACACTGCTGTAATGCAGGTAAAAGTCTTTGTGCACCAAGAGCTATGACCCCTAATAAAGGTAGTGATGCTATAATTCCACCAATTTGGAGGCTTAACACATATGCCAATAAAACAATAAGAACAATACCCAATGCTTCTATTGCAAAACGTGGACTTCCGATAATAAAAGTATTATTCCCTTGTGCCCTACGTAGAGGATAATCTGCTTTACGATAAATATTACTATATACTTTCTGGGTCCCGTCTAAAAGGACATCGCGGATACCACCTAGTCCTTCTTGTAAAGCTTTAATTACCTGAGTTTGTTCTTGAGCTACAAGTTCACTATTACGCTTTAAACGATGTCTTACGAATAAAGAAATAAACCCATATACTGAACCAAAACCAACTGTAACAATAGTTGCAACCAAAGGATCAATAACAAATAAAGTTAATGTAACACCCATCAATAAAAACATTGAGCTAAGCAATGTCAACATTGGTAGCAACACCATACTAACAACACTATTTACCTTACCTGTTATCCCACTTATAATCCCACTACTATTACGTGAGACGTGTACTTTATAAGGCTGGTGTAGTGTTCGATTATACACATCAAGACTGAGATCTGTACCAATAGAAACTGCTAAACGAACGCTTATCCATAATAAAAATATACGTAATGCTCCCGCTACAATAGCTGTAGAAGCAAAAACTACAGTAAGCGGCAGCACTAATTCCTTTGCAGAATTAATTTCATAAAATTGAGCTATGTCAGATATTAAAGGATAACTTAAGATTTTTTCAGGAGCTACTAGTACACCAATAAAAGGAAATACAGCTCCCAAGCTAATTACATCTGCTAGAGTGCTTATTAGCATCAAAACTAACACCATTCCAAATTGGCGGTGTCTTTTTTGATGAAGGTGAGACCAAAATTTAAGTAACAAATGCGAAAAATTATTTTTATTATTCATTTATTTCCTAACATTGATCGAGAGGTGCGGATAAGCTGACACACAGTGTAATAACATTTTAAACTTTTCAAAAATTTTCACCGCCGTAGCAATCTCTGACATTTCTACCATGCCTGTGGACATTATGGATTGCTTACCTGTTTTAGCCAAACACTCTAACAACTTTATTTTATCTTTACCAAGTAAATATAAAATCTCTTTAAGGTATGTAGTTGCTGATTTCATTACTAACTATACAAGGCTGTCTACATACCAATCCATTGCCTCATCTAGGCCTTTGGATATCATGTACTTTGGTTGATAATCTAATAATGTTTGTGCCTTATCTATATTAGCCTGAGAATGTCTAACATCTCCCGTCCTAAAGTCTCTATAAATCGGCCCTTTCTTTTTTAGCCCTGATGTTCTCTGGATAAGCCTATCCTCTATCATCTGGTAGAGACTATTAAGGCTTGTTCGATCATTGAGTGCTACATTATATACTTGATCAATAGCATTATTATTATTTGTAGTGGCTGCCAGTAAGTTCATTTGTACAGTATTATCAATATAGCAAAAATCTCTACTAGTTTCTCCGTCACCATTGATAAATACATCTTCTTTATTTAATATGGCCGCCACCCATTTTGGTATTACTGCCGCATATGCGCCGTTTGGATCTTGTCTTTTTCCGAAGATGTTGAAATATCTTAGACCTATAGTTTTAAATCCATAAGTTTTTGCAAATACATTAGCATAAAGTTCGTTAACCACTTTAGTAACTGCATATGGACTTAGCGGGCTACCAATTTCACCTTCTACTTTTGGAAGGTTTGGATGGTCACCATAGGTGGAGCTTGAAGCAGCATATACAAAACGTTTAACTTTTTCATCTTTTGCTGCAACTAGCATATTTAAAAAACCATCAATATTGGCTCTATTAGTATTAATAGGATCTTCAATGGATCTTGGTACCGAGCCCAATGCTGCCTGATGTAAAACATAGTCAACACCATTGCAAGCTTGCTGGCAATCGCTTAACTCTCTTATGTCGCCATTGATAAACTTAAAGTTATTACTTAAATTTTTACCAGTTTTTTTACTTGCATCTTCAATGGCCTGATCAATATTATACTGATGACCTGTATCAAAATTATCTAAGCCCACTACTTTTTGATTAAGAATAAGCAGCTTCTCTAAAAGATTGGAGCCGATAAATCCAGCAACACCAGTTATAAGCCAAGTACTTTGATTGCTTTTTAAGTGCTCTTGTAATTCTTTGTATTTACTCATCTATAACCTTCCATCTACTTCACTAGCCTTTAACAAGTATTTAATATCATAGAGCACATGATTAGTCTTTCCAAAGGCTTTTATCTGGCTTAATGATAATTCTTTAAATTCATCGTGCGCAACTGCCAACAAGATTGCATCATATTTACCTTCTATTGGTTGGTTGATTGACTTAATATTGTATTCACGCATGGCCTCATCTTTGTCAACCCATGGGTCATAAACATCTACATTGCAATTAAAGCCTTCAAATTCTTCAATCAAATCAACCACGCGTGTATTACGAATATCAGGGCAATTTTCTTTAAAAGTTAGACCCATGATAAGTATATTTGCATCTACTACATGAATGCGTTTTTTAGTCATCAACTTTGATACTTGGTCTGCTACATAAGATCCCATGCTATCGTTTAGCCTACGCCCCGCAAGAATCATTTCTGGGTTGTAGCCAACCTCTAGGGCTTTGTGCGTTAGATAATATGGATCCACACCAATACAGTGTCCTCCTACTAGACCCGGCCTAAATGGAAGGAAATTCCATTTAGTACCTGCAGCCTCTAATACTGATTCAGTATCAATATTCAATTTATTAAAGATAAGAGCAAGCTCGTTAACAAGGGCAATGTTAACGTCACGTTGGGTGTTTTCAATGACTTTAGCAGCTTCAGCTACTTTGATACTGCTAGCCTTATGCGTACCTGCAACAATAATCTCTTGATACAATTCATCAATTTGTGTAGCAATCTCAGGTGTAGATCCTGCTGTTACCTTTTTAATAGTAGTTACACGATGTTCTTTATCTCCTGGATTAATACGTTCAGGGGAATAACCACAATAAAAATCTTTGTTAAATCTTAGACCAGATTGCTCTTCAAGTATTGGCACACAAATTTCTTCGGTGGCACCAGGATAGACAGTTGATTCATAGATGACAATGTCACCTTTTTTAAGAACTGATGCTACCGATTCGCTTGATTTTTCTAAAGGAGCTAGATTAGGTCTTTTATGTTTATCGATTGGGGTTGGAACAGTAATAATAAAAATAGTACAATCTTTAATATCCTCTAAATTAGTCGTATAACTCAGGTGAACTGCACCTTTAAGCTCTTGAGATGTAGTTTCAAGGGTTGAATCAGTTCCATTTTTTAACTCTTCAATTCTAGATTGATTAATATCAAAACCAACAACGCTATGTTTTTTACTAAACTCAATAGCAAGAGGTAAACCAACATAACCCAGCCCAATTAAGGCTATTTTTTTATTTTTCATAGTGTAAATTTATTAATTATTTGATTAAATTCTATATACAAGCATTAAGAGAATATTTCCAATCAGAAATTCCCACACTAAATGTTTTAGCTATTTTAGCTTTATTCATTAAAGTATTTTTTGGCCTTTGGGCAGGGGTTGGATACTGTTGTGTTGTAATAGGGTTAACTTTACAACCTATTTCTGCTATTTTAAAGATTTCTTTAGCAAAATCATACCAACTTGTTTCACCCGCGTTTGAATAATGATAGACTTGAGTTTTCTGTCCCACCTCTTTAAATTCTATATTTTGTACAATGTCTAAAATTGCATTTGCCAAATCAGTTGCATAAGTAGGCGACCCTATTTGGTCGCTCACAACATTTATCTCATCTCGCTCTTTGCCTAACCTAAGCATAGTCTTAACAAAGTTATTACCAAACTCTGAATACACCCAGCTAGTTCTAATGATAATGGCGTTAGTTGGCATAATCTCTTTTAAAGCCTGCTCTCCAGCTAATTTAGATTCTCCATAAATATTTATAGGATTGGTTTCGTCAGTTTCCGTATAAGATTTATTACTTTCTCCGTCAAAGACATAATCTGTGGAGATGTGTATTAACTTTGCTTTCTGTTCATTGGCAATATTTGCTAGTTGCTTAACTGCCAAATGATTAACCTGATTGACAAGTTCTTGCTCTTTTTCTGCTTTATCCACTGCCGTATAAGCGGCGCAATTGATAATAACATCAAATTTATTACTTCTATCAAAGTAGTGGCTAATACTGCTTTCACTGCTTAAGTCTAGCTCTTCTCTACTAACAAAGATAAAGTCATTATCTTGTTGGTAGTTATTCTTACCATTGCCCGTATTAACTATTTTATTAATGGATTTACCTAATTGACCATTTTTCCCTGTAACTAATATTCTCATAACTATTAACTACTCAAATAAATCTTTAGCATTCACTAAAGATGGGTGGGTTTTATCTTTATCTGAGAGTCGTAACTCTTCTGCTGATAATTGCCAATCAATTTTAAGTTGGGCATCATTAAAAGCAATACCTCGATCATGTTCAGGTGTATAGTAATTATCAACCTTATAAGCGAAGGTAGCACTATCACTTAATACAATGAAGCCATGTGCAAAGCCGTGTGGCACAAATAACTGATGCTTGTTCTGTGCTGTTAACTCTACAGACACATGCTGGCCAAATGTAGGACTAGACTTGCGTATATCCACTGCCACATCTAACACCCTGCCTTCAATCACTCTGACGAGTTTAGCTTGGGTGTAAGGTGGCAGTTGATAGTGAAGACCTCGAAGTACGCCTTTAGTGGACTTAGATTCATTATCTTGTGCAAAGTTAACCTTGTATCCGATAGCCTCTTCAAATAGATCCTGCCTAAAGGTTTCTACAAAGTAGCCTCTATCATCACCATGTATAGTGGGTTCAATAAGTATTACATCTTCAATTGACTGAGGGGTAAACTTCAAATTACCTCCTCTGCACGTCTCAGTAAGTATTGTCCGTATTGATTCTTAGCTAAGGGCTGAGCCAGCTCTATAAGCCGCTCTTTATTAATGTAGCCTCGCTCAAAGGCAATCTCTTCAATACAGGCTACTTTTAAGCCTTGTCTTCGCTCAATGGTCTCTATGAATGTTGAAGCTTCTAATAGACTCTCATGGGTACCTGTATCAAGCCAAGCATACCCTCTACCCATAAGTTCAACGGTTAGACGTTCTTCACTTAAATACATTTGATTAACCGTAGTAATCTCTAACTCACCTCTATCAGAGGGTACAACTTCAACAGCTTTTTTAACCACATCATTAGGATAAAAGTAAAGACCAGTTACTGCGTAATTACTTTTAGGAGTTTCTGGTTTTTCTTCAATGCTAAGCGCCTTACCAGTAGCATCAAAATCAACCACACCATAACGCTCAGGATCGTGCACATGGTAGCCAAATACGGTTGCCATGTTTTTATCCTTTGCATTTGATACGGCATTAGCTAGCATGCCAGTCATGCCGTGGCCATAATAAATATTGTCACCTAAAATCAAACAAACATCCTCATTACCAATAAAATCTTTGCCCAAAATAAAAGCTTGTGCTAGACCATCAGGAGAGGGTTGTACGATGTATTCAAACTTCATACCGATGTCAGAGCCATCACCAAGGAGTTGTTCAAACCTTGGTAAATCTTCAGGGGTAGAGATAATCAAAACCTCTTGAATGCCAGCCAGCATTAGAACTGACAATGGGTAATAAATCATTGGCTTGTCATAAATTGGCATGAGTTGCTTTGATACGCCTTTAGTCAAAGGATAAAGGCGTGTGCCTGAGCCGCCTGCTAGGATTATTCCTTTCATGGTTTTATTACTCCCAGTCTCTCACCCTGATAACTGCCGTCCTTAACTCTATCACACCAAACAGTATTTTCTAAATACCACTGCACAGTTTTTTTAATGCCAGTTGCAAATGTTTCATCTGGAGTCCAATTCAGCTCCTCATCAATCTTGGTGGCATCAATTGCATACCTTACATCGTGTCCAGCTCTATCACCTACATAGGTGATAAGCTGTTCATACTTATCAATACCATTAAGCTTACTTGGCACTAGCTCATCTAAAATACTGCAGACAGTTTTAACAACATCAATATTCTGTAATTCATTGTGCCCACCAATATTGTATGTTTCGCTGATCTCACCAGTTAGTGCTACATGTAATAATGCTCTTGCATGGTCATCAACATATAGCCAATCTCGTATTTGCTTGCCATTGCCGTAAATGGGCAAATCTTTACCCTCTAAAGCATTTAGAATAATTAGTGGAATAAGCTTTTCAGGGAATTGGTAAGGGCCATAATTATTAGAGCAATTTGTAATTAATGTTGGGAATTTGAAGGTTCGTTGCCATGCGCGTACTAGATGATCAGAGCTTGCTTTAGCTGCAGAGTAAGGTGAGCTGGGTGCATAAGGAGTATCTTCAGTAAATAGATCATCTGTACCTTCTAAATCACCATAGACTTCATCAGTAGATACATGATGGAATCTAAAATCATCTTTCTTATCACTATCTAGATT
>Ga0233442_1000810_pt1 | contig 27333 bp, 30 predicted proteins | sample SI_123_September_3_FD_182789 | JGI IMG/M metagenome (GOLD analysis project Ga0233442, IMG submission 182789) | Seawater microbial communities from Saanich Inlet, British Columbia, Canada - SI_123_September2016_150_MG | ecosystem: Environmental > Aquatic > Marine > Inlet | place: Canada: British... | reverse complement strand
CGGATAAGATCGGTGTTTCATATGTATGACAATTAAGTGCGAGATTAAACCTGCGCATCTTTAATTATCGATAGTAGCCATTATCATTATTAAAAAGACTATCATCACTATTGAGGATTGGGAGTTTTTCGGACCAAAACAGGTAAAAAATAATAACACTAGTATGTAATTCTATGAAAACCCCAAACACTATCTACCACAACGCAACTGTCACCCGAGAAAGACGCAATCAACTAAATGGCCACAAGTCTGTTGTTATTTGGTTTACAGGTTTGTCAGGCTCAGGTAAATCAACGCTTGCCCACTCAGTTGAGGAAAAGCTACATAATCTAGATTGTAGGACTTTTGTTCTGGATGGAGATAATGTACGCCACGGCTTATCATCAAACTTAAGTTTTAGCGATGACGACCGCAAAGAAAACATTAGAAGAATTGGCGAAGCGGCCAAACTAATGATGGAGTCTGGAGTTATCGCCATGACTGCATTCATTAGTCCATTCAAAAAAGACCGTAATCTCGTTCGACAATTATTACCTCAAGGTGATTTTATTGAGATCTATTGCAATGCTAGTCTAGAGGCTTGCGAGTCAAGAGATGTCAAGGGTTTGTATAAGTGCGCACGCGCTGGAGAAATCAAGAACTATACAGGCATTGACTCCCCTTATGAAGCGCCCAGTAATCCAGAGTTGGTTATTGATACTGAGAGTGAGTCGTTAGAAGAGTCTGTTGCCAAGGTGGTCGACTTTCTGAAATCTAAGGAAATTATTACTTAACAATGTTTAATCAGATTGATATTCAGGATATTGTCACTATTGCTAAGGAAGCTGGTAAAGCCATTATGCAAGTCTACAAACAAGATTTTGAAGTTGAATACAAACAAGATAATTCACCATTAACACTGGCTGATAAAAAAGCCAATGATATTATTGAAGCGGGCTTAAATCAACTCTCAGTTAACATTCCTATCTTATCTGAGGAAGGCGATGATATTCCTTATGAGGATAGAAAACATTGGGAGTATTTTTGGTTGGTGGACCCACTAGATGGAACCAAAGAATTTGTAAAGAAGAATGATGAATTTACCGTTAATATAGCGCTTATTCATAAAGATACACCAGTACTTGGTGTAGTTTATGCCCCAGCGCTAGATAAGTGCTATTGGTCAAAGCAAGGTAAGGGCGCATTCAGAGATGGGCAAAAACTTCCGCTTAAAACAGCGGATCAGCGTAACACCTACAAGGTAGTTGCCAGTCGCTCACACATGTCAGATGAGACGCAAGCGTTTATCGATGCAATAGATACACAAAAAGAAAAAGAATTAATCTCAATTGGAAGCTCTTTAAAGATTTGTTTGGTTGCAGAAGGCGAAGCTGATATTTACCCAAGACTTGGGCCGACTATGGAGTGGGATACTGGGGCTGCGCATTCTATAGTGGAAGAATCTAGTGCGTCATTTAAAAGATATGCTAAGAATGGTTTATATTTCCAGCATTTATACAATAAACCTGATTTATTAAATAATTGGTTTGTAGTACAAGGAGAAGTATGAAAATCGCAATTGCCGGCACCGGCTATGTTGGCCTTTCAAACGCCATGCTTTTATCTCAAAATCATGAAGTAATTGCTCTTGATATCATCCCTAAGAAGATTGAGCAACTTAACAATAACACATCTCCCATAGTAGACACTGAGATCGAAGATTTTTTAGCTAATAAAGACCTTAACTTCACAGCTACTCTAGATAAAGAACTTGCCTATAAAGATGCGGACTTTGTCATTATTGCCACACCGACTGATTACGATACCACTAATAACTACTTTAATACTTTATCTGTAGAAGCAGTCATTCAAGATGTTATCAATATTAATCCTAATGCTACAATGATTATCAAGTCAACCGTACCAGTTGGTTATACACAAAGCATTAAAGATAAGTTTAATATTGATAACATCATCTTCTCACCCGAGTTTTTAAGAGAGGGTTCAGCACTTTATGATAATCTACACCCCTCACGTATCATTGTGGGTGAGAAGTCTGACAGAGCAAGTGAGTTTGCAAATCTTCTACAAGAGGGCGCTATTAAAGAAGATATCGAAGTCTTATTTACGGATTCAACTGAAGCTGAAGCGGTTAAGCTTTTTAGTAATACTTATCTTGCTATGAGAGTTTCATACTTTAATGAGTTAGATTCGTATGCTGAAGTGCATAACCTAGACGCAAAGCAAATTATTAAAGGTGTTAGTCTTGATCCAAGAATTGGAGCCCATTACAACAACCCATCATTTGGTTATGGTGGTTATTGTCTGCCTAAAGATACCAAGCAACTTAAAGCTAACTATAAAGATGTGCCTAATGCTTTAATCAGTGCTATTGTTGATGCTAACAAAACCAGAAAAGACTTTATTGCAGATCAGATCATGAAGAAGCTATCAGACGTTAACAACAAAGTGTCAAATGGCGTTGTAGGTGTGCATAGACTTATCATGAAGTCCGACTCTGATAACTTTAGGGCGTCTTCAGTTCAAGGTATTATGAAACGTATTAAGGCTAAAGGTATTGAAGTGGTAATCTATGAGCCAGTCTTAATCGAACAAGGTGAGAATGAGTTCCTTAATTCAAGAATAATTGATAGCTTAGAAGAGTTTAAGCAAGTAAGTGATGTGATTATTGCTAATCGGATGGCAGGCGAACTACAAGACGTAAAAGATAAAGTTTATACGAGAGATTTGTTTAACTCTGATTAGCTAAGTAAATAACAAAATAACAAATTAAAAAATTATTATATGAAAATATTAGTAACAGGTGGTGCGGGATTTATTGGTAGCCATCTTTGTGAAAAATTAGCCGATGATGGGAACGAGGTGATTTCGTTAGATAATTACTCAACCGGAAGTGAAAAAAATCATATTGATGAAGTTGTTTATATCAAAGGAGAGACGACAAATATTGACAAGTTGATCACCTTCTCTCCGGATATTATTTACCATCTGGGAGAGTACTCAAGAGTTGAGCAAAGCTTTGATGATATTGAAAAAGTTTGGAGCTCTAATAAGGACGGAATTTTTGCAGTATTGCAATTTTGCCGAAAAACAAAAGCAAAATTAATATATGCTGGCAGTAGTACAAAATTCGGAGATGGTGGTCTGGGTCGTTCTCAGAGCCCTTATGCATGGACAAAGTCTTCAAATACAGAATTAGTCGAAAATTATGGAAACTGGTTTGGAATTAAATATGCAATTACATATTTTTACAATGTTTATGGTGGAAGGGAAATATCCACAGGAAAGTATGCGACTTTAATTGCCTTATTTAAAGAAAAATATAAAAATAGAGAGCCTTTGACAGTTGTAAGTCCTGGCACTCAGTTAAGAAATTTTACACATATTGAGGATATTATTTCTGGCCTTGTTTTAGTCGGAAAAAAAGGACGGGGGGATAATTACGGCATAGGCTGTTCTCAATCATTTTCAATATTAGATATTGCCAAGATGTTCGGGTCAGAGATAGAATTTTTGCCCGAAAGAAAGGGTAATAGAATGTCAGCTAGTGTAGTTTGCGATAAAACAAAAAGTCTTGGATGGGAAGAAAGTTATTCAATTGAAAATTATATTCGCGACATAGTTAATGAAAACAAATAAAATTATTTCCAATATAAAGTCTGAACTAGGTGAGGGTGTTTATTATGACAATAACAATGACTTCTTGCTCTGGGTTGACATAAATAAATTAAAGTTGTTTTTTGTGAGGGGCGGTAATGTGCAAACATATAAAACGCCTGAACAGATAAGTTCTGTGCTTGATATAAATGATGGAAAAATAATAGTTTTAGGTGAAAGTGGCATATTAAGTTTTGATTATAAACTAGGATTATGGGAATCTTTGCATAACACTCCAGGCCAATACAAAACTAAAGAGTTTAGGTCTAATGATGGAATCAAAATTAAAGAAAACTTGTATGTATATGGAGTAATGAAAAAGTTGGCTGAAAATGGTGTAGGTGCAATAATTGTATGTGACCAGTATAGGTGTCGAATTGTTTATGAAGGTATTGCGATACCCAATAGCTTTGTACACCTTCCAAATTCAAGTGAAATACTAATTTCTGACTCATTTGAACAAAAGGTGTATGCTTTTACTTTCGATGCTGATTATAGTAAGGTTATATCTAAGCGCATATGGCTAGATTTGAGCAATACGCTAGGAACCCCAGATGGGGGGTGTTTGATTGGAGGGAGTGTTTATTTGGCAATATGGGGGGCGGCCAAAATATTGAAACTAGATTTTTTTGGAAACATCCAGAAAGAGTATGTGCTGCCAATATTAAATCCGACTAACTGTGCATCAAAAATAAACAGCGACAGTCTTTTTGTTACTAGTGCCTATGAAGGCATGTCGGAAGAACAAAAAATCAAATACCCATTATCTGGACATACTATTAAGGTTGGGTTAAATGCCTAGCAATATTGTTTTAAGCGTAATCATAAGAACTTACAATGAGTCTAGATATTTAGATGAGATACTAAGCGCTGTATTTTCACAAAATTTGGACTCGAATTTTGATATTGAAGTAGTAATTGTAGATTCTGGGTCAACAGATGATACTATTAAGATTGCAAAAACACATAATGCAAGAATTACAACAATTAACAAAAAAGATTTTACTTTTGGACGATCGTTAAATATAGGTTGTGAGTTCTCTAAAGGGGAATACTTAATCTTTATTAGTGGTCATTGTGTGCCAACTAACGCCGACTGGTTGAAGAATTTAGTTCAGCCTATAATTGATAGAGAGTGTGATTACACTTATGGAAGGCAGATAGGTAGAGACACCACTAAGTACAGTGATCACCAAGTTTTTTCTAAATATTTTCCATTGAAATCTTCTGTTCCGAATAAAGGCTTTTTTTGCAATAATGCTAACTCTGCAATTTCAAGAGGCGCTTGGCAAAATTATAAATTTGATGAATCGTTAACAGGGCTAGAAGATATGCACCTAGCTAAAAAGATAGTTGAGAGTGGTAATTTTATTGGTTATGTGGCAACCTCTGTTGTTTATCATATTCATAATGAGACTTGGGATCAGGTGAAAAATCGATATGAAAGAGAGGCTATTGCATTGCAAAGAATAATGCCAGAAGTGCATATTAGCATTCTAAATATGATGAACTTTATTATTATAGGTATTTGGACAGACTTAAGCCGGGCTTTAAATTCAAGGGTATTTTTTAAAGAGTTTATTGGTATATTAAAATTTAGAACTCTGCAATTTTACGGATCGTATAGAGGCAATCATAAAAGCAAGAAAGTGTCTTACGATGCTAAAATAAAGTACTATTATCCGGAAATAAAATAAAACGCATATGAATAAGAAAAGAATAGTTGCATTGTTACCAATGAAGGCAAACAGTGAAAGAGTAAAAGGGAAAAATTTTAGAGAGTTTAATGGAAAGCCATTATTCAGGTGGACTTTAGATACGCTACTAAATAATACAGATATTGATCAGGTTATTATTAATACAGATGCAAGAGATATTCTTGCAGAAAATGGATTAGTAGAGACGGATAGGGTTGTTATTAGGGATCGAAAGCCTGAAATATGTGGAGATATGGTGTCTATGAATTTAGTTATTGAGGATGATGTTTGTAATATAGATGCAGATATCTATTTAATGACTCATACGACAAACCCACTAATGACAACAGAGACTGTAGTGAAGGCTTTGGATGAGTTTCAGACGAGATTAGAGAATAACGAAACTGATTCTTTATTTACGGTGGATAAAATTCAAACTCGTTTTTATAGAGAGGATTGTAGCGCTGTTAATCACGATCCAGACAATCTGCTTCGCACTCAAGATTTAGAGCCTTGGTTTGAAGAGAACTCAAATTTATATATTTTTACCAAAGAGGCGTTTGCAAAAACAAATGCACGTATTGGAGCAAGACCCATGATGTTTGAAACGCCCAAGTTTGAGTCGATCGATATTGATACACCAGATGATTGGGATTTTGCTATTGTGGCAGGTGGTTATTTGCTTAGCAAAGCGGGGGAAAAATGAAAATATTGGTAACATGCCCTCCAATGCTTGGAATGATTGATAGTTTTCGTTACTTGTTTGAAGAGCAAGGTATTGAATTGAGTGCGCCAAATGTAGTACAAACTTTGTCGGTTGAAGAATTAAAAAAAATTGTACCCCAACATGATGGTTGGATAATTGGTGATGATCCCGCTACCCGTGAAGTGTTTGAGGCGGGGAAAGCAGGCAATCTTAAGGCAGCTGTTAAATGGGGGATTGGCGTTGACAATGTTGACTTTGATGCTTGTAAAGAGCTGAATATTCCTATTATTAATACGCCAGACATGTTTGGCAGGGAAGTGGCTGATGTTGCTATGGGCTACGTTATTGCTTTAGCTAGAGAAACATATGAGATTGACAGAGCAGTTCGTAATAGTGATTGGATAAAACCTAGAGGAATTTCTCTATCTGGAAAAACAGTAGCGCTAGTTGGTTTTGGCGATATTGGTCAGAGTACAGCAAAACGATTGCTAGCATCAGACATGAAAGTTATTGCCTATGATCCGTATGCAGATCAAAATTCAGATTTACCTGAAGTGGAAAGAGAGATATGGCCTAATCGTATAGAAGAAGCTGATTTTATTGTTGTGACTTGCGCACTTACCCAGTCTAGTTATCACATGGTTAATGCCAATGTGTTTAAGATGGCCAAAGATGGTGTTAGAGTGATAAACGTAGGCAGAGGGCCTATTATTGACGAATTATCTCTTGAAGATGCCCTTAAGTCAGGCAAAGTATATTCTGCAGCTCTTGATGTGTTTGAGGTAGAGCCATTACCAGTGGATTCATATCTACGCACCCATCCCCACTGTATTTTTGGCTCTCATAATGCATCCAATACTGCTGATGCCGTTGAGCGAACAAGTCATATAGCAATAGGTAAGTTGTTTAATTTCCTAAATATTCATAAATAATGCTAAACAAAATTGTACTAATTACTGGAGCAAATGGCGCAATTGGACAGGGTCTTTGTGAGGGGTTTAAGAAAAATGGTTGGCTTGTAATTGGTACGGATTATCAAGATAGTGGCGCAGAAAATATTGATAATTATATTTCTATAGATCTTGACAGGTTATGTAATGATGCTCAATACTGCAAACAATGTATTGAATTTATTCATGAATTGTGTCATGACGGTCTAGATTTGTTAATTAATAATGCTGCCACTCAAATACTTGCACCAATAACAGAGCTGTCATTTGAAAGTTGGAAATCAACTATTAATATCAACCTAAATTCAGTATTTATATTAATTAAATCATTAGTATCAGAGTTGGAGGTGGTAAAAGGTAGTGTAATAAACATAAGTAGTATTCATGCTCAATTGACTAAGCCAAATTTTAGCGCCTACTCCACTAGTAAAGCGGGGTTGATTGGACTAACTAGGTCACTCTCTGTTGAATTAGGAGCAAAGATCAGGGTTAATGCAATTAATCCAGCTGCGATCTCTACGCCTATGCTTGAATCGGGCTTTGCTGGCAACAAAAAAGCTAGAGATGAGTTGGATTTTCATCATCCAACATGTAGTATTGGAACCATTAACGATGTGGTTAAAACAGCATTATATCTATCGGAAACTGATATATTTGTTAATGGGACAATTATTAATATTGATGGCGGTATCAGCTCAAGACTACATGATCCAATATAATTTTTTTTATCAAACAACATACATTATGCTTAAAAACTCTTCAATATTAATTACCGGTGGTACAGGATCGTTCGGCCACACTTTTATTCCAATGACTCTTGCAAAATATAACCCTAAGAAAATTGTAGTTTTTTCTCGAGATGAAATGAAACAATGGGAAATGGCTAAGTTGTTTAAAGATGATCCTCGTGTTCGTTTTATGATTGGAGATGTTCGGGACAAAGATAGACTTTACCGTGTATTAGACGGCATCGATTACGTTGTTCATGCCGCAGCCACAAAGATTGTTCCTACCGCTGAATATGATCCATTTGAATGTGTTAAAACAAATGTAATAGGAGCAATGAATTTGATTGACGCTTGTATTGATAAGGGGGTTAAGCGTATTGTCGCTCTTTCTACTGACAAGGCGAGCGCCCCTTCTAATTTGTATGGTGCCACAAAATTGACTTCTGATAGGTTGTTTGTATCTGGAAACTCATATACTGGTAGTCATGACACAAGCTTCTCAGTGGTTAGATATGGCAATGTAATGGGCTCTAGAGGTTCTGTTATACCATTCTTTATGTCTATTGCTAAAGATGGTGTTTTGCCAATTACTGATAATCGTATGACAAGATTTATGATATCTTTAGAAGAAGGTGTTGAGTTGGTTTGGCATGCTTTTGATGATATGAAAGGCGGTGAAATATACGTTAAAAAAATTCCTTCTATGAAGGTAACGGATGTTGCTCTTTCTGTGGACGATACAGCCAAGCAAGAAGAGGTGGGTATTAGGCCGGGTGAAAAGCTACATGAGCAGATGATCGGTCCTGAGGATGCTTTATATACTTATGAATACCCTGGCCATTTTAAAATATTACCATCTATTAACAATTGGAGTAACGATCCTGAGAGGGTAGGAGAGGGTGTAAAGGTTGATCCTGAATTCTTATATAGCTCGGATAATAATAAAGAGTGGATGGAAATTTCTGAACTTAAGGAGTGGATAGAAAAAAATCGAACTAAAATTGGAATTAGATAAGTGATCCCTTACGGGAAGCAAGATATTAATCAAGCCGACATAGATTCGGTTGTAAATGTTTTGAAATCTGATTTCTTAACGCAGGGCCCTCAAACTCCTTTATTTGAAGAAGCAGTTTCTAATTACTGTGGCACAGAATATGGAGTGGCGGTTAATAGTGCCACCTCAGCGTTACATATTGCCTGTTTGGCATTAGGACTTGGAAAGGGTGATTGGCTTTGGACTAGCCCAAATTCTTTTGTTGCTTCTGCTAATTGTGGCTTATATTGTGGCGCAAAGGTTGATTTTGTTGATATTGACCCATTAACTTATAATTTATCCTCAGAAGAGCTAGAGGAAAAACTCATCCAGGCTAAGCAGGATAATAAACTTCCTAAAATTGTAATACCTGTCCATTTTGCCGGACAATCTTGTGATATGAAAAAAATTTATTCGCTCAGTCAGGAGTACGGTTTTAAGATTATTGAGGATGCTTCTCATGCGATTGGCGGTAAGTATCTAGATCAGCCAATTGGCGGCTGCCAATATTCTGATATTACCGTATTTAGTTTTCATCCAGTTAAGATTATTACAACAGCAGAAGGCGGGTTGGCGACAACAAATGATAAAGGGCTCTTGACGCGTATGCAGCTATTTCGTAGTCATGGTGTAACACGTGATCCAGAATTAATGACTAAAAAAACCGAAGGCGAGTGGTATTATCAACAGGTTGATTTAGGATTTAACTATCGTATGACTGAGTTACAGGCGGCATTAGGTGTATCTCAAATGGAGCGACTGGATGAATTTGTTGCTCTGCGTCATCAGCGCCAAATACGATATGATGAGTTATTAAAGGGGCTGCCTATAGTTGTGCCATATCAAAGTCTTGATAGTTATTCTGCATTGCACCTTTATCCTATTCAGATTAAGCTGGATAAGATTAAAAGAACACATTATGAAGTGTTTCAAGCATTACGGGAAAATGATATCGGTGTAAACATTCATTATATTCCTGTACACACGCAGCCTTATTATGAAAATATGGGGTTTAAAAAAGGTGACTATCCTAATACTGAAAGCTATTATAAAAGCACGATTAGCATTCCAATGTTCCAGGGATTGACTATTGAAATGCAAGATGAAGTGGTAAATGTATTGAAACAGGTTTTAGTATGAGGCTGTGCCTAATTCCAGCACGCGGAGGAAGTAAACGCATTCCCCGTAAAAACATCAAAAGTTTTTGCGGGCAAGCGATGATTGGTTATTCTATTAAAGCCGCCCTAGACTCTCAGTGTTTCGATCAAGTAATTGTATCAACCGATGATACTGAAATAGCAGAAGTAGCAAAATCCTTTGGCGCAATCGTGCCTTTTGTGCGTCCTGATGAATTATCTAATGATTATGCGGGCACCGTACCTGTTATTAAGCATGCAATAGAGTGGCTTGATGATCAAGGGCAGTCGCCATCTGAAGTGTGTTGCCTTTATGCTACCGCTCCTTTTGTAAGAGCAGGTGCAATTAAAAAGGCTTACGAGCAAATGCAGCGTACACAAGCAGACTATTGTTTTACAGTAACTAGTTTTGCATTCCCTATTCAGAGAGCGATCAAGGTTACAGCAGAAAATCGAATTGAAATGTTCTATCCTAAACACCTTGAAACACGATCACAAGAGCTGGAAGAATCTTATCATGATGCGGGTCAATTTTACTGGGGTAAAGCGGAAGCTTTTAAACAGCAAAATCCACTCTTTTCAAAGAGTGCCACTCCGTATATTCTACCACGACACCTAGTTCAAGACATAGACACACTAGAAGATTGGAAGCGTGCAGAATTAATGTATCAGGTGTTAAAGAAAAGTGGAGAGCTAGATTGAAGGTTGTATTTCGTGTAGATGCTTCACTTGTAATAGGTACAGGCCATGTAATGCGTTGCCTGACCCTGGCTCAAGTGCTAAAAGAAAATGGAGCAAATGTTGAATTTATTTGTCGAAAACACAAAGGAAACTTAATAGATAAGATATGTTCAAGTGGATTTAATGTTCATGAGTTAGGGTTATTAGAAGAGATTAAAGTTGATAACAAATTAACCCATTCTCCTTGGCTTAGTGTAACCCAACAGCAAGATGCTGATGACTGTATTGATATACTCAAAGCGGACAAATCCGATTGGCTTATTGTTGATCATTACGCTTTAGATGAGCAATGGCAAAAGAGACTTAAGCCTTATTATGAAAAATTAATGGTGATTGATGATTTAGCAGATCGAAAACACCAGTGCGATATTTTGCTTGACCAAACATTTGGTCGCCAACAAGAGGATTATTTGGTGTGGACTCCTGGAGGTTGTGAATTATTATTAGGCTCGCAATATGCACTACTTAGGCCTGAATTTTCTAAATGGAGACCATATAGTATAGAGCACCGTAGTGCGTTAGAATTGAAGCAATTGCTTATTAACATGGGCGGTGTTGATATAGACAATGTTACCGAGAAGGTCCTAGATGAGTTAAAAATATGCAATTTGCCAAATGATTTGCATATTGTTGTTGTGATGGGAAGTTCAGCTCCTTATCTTGAAAGTGTTAAGTCCAAGGCGATTACGCTACCTTACAAGATAGAAGTTAAAGTCGATGTAGGCAATATGGCTGAAATAATGGCAAATTCTGATATCGCAATTGGCGCAGCTGGCTCTACCACTTGGGAGCGCTGTTGTTTGGGTTTGCCAACCATTCAAATTATCATCGCTAAGAACCAACTGTTTTTAGCGAAAACATTGGCCCGCCATAATATTGTAAAGTTAGCGAAGGAAATTAAAGAAACTATTTGCCTATTAGAAAGTTCATCCGAATGGATGAAAAGTGTTGGCAGTTCATCATTAGAGATATGTGATGGCATGGGTAGCTATAAAGTTTTTAACAAGATGACTGACTACAAGATAATTCTTGAAGAATTTGGCGAAGTTAATTTGTGCAATTATGTTAATTTAAATGAAAATGATAAGATGCTAGCGCTTAGTATGCGCAACCACCCAGAAATAAACAAATGGATGCATAATCAAGATAGCATTCCAAATGCGACTCATTGTGAGTTTATTAAAAGCCTGGAAAATAAAATAGATCGACGTTATTTTTTAGTTAAGCAGAAAGACAATATTATTGGGTCAATTAATTTTTCAGAAATAAACTTGTATAATTCGACAGAGTTTGGCATTTACACCAACCCTTTTGTACAGCTAAAAGGCGCTGGTAGACTGCTAGAGTCAGCCGCAAGCGAATATGCATTTATTGAGCTGGATGTCAAAAAGATTAAATTAGAAGTATTTTCAAATAATGAAAGAGCGATTCATTTTTATAATAAATGCGGTTTTGAACTCATCGATACAAAGAAAGTGAATCATCAAAATATTATGTGCATGGAAAAAATGAAAATATAATGAGTGAATTTATCAGTATTAATGGTAGAAAGATAGGTGTAGACCATTCACCATATGTCATTGCAGAAATGTCAGCGAATCATAATGGCGACATTAGTAACGCTTATAAAATTATTGATATGGCTAAAGCATCTGGGGCAAATGCGGTTAAATTACAAACTTATCACCCAGATACGATCACTATGAATATGAATACACCAGAATTCATGATTAAAGGTGGGCTGTGGGATGGCCAAAGTTTGTACGAATTATACCAAGGCGCCTTTATGCCATGGGAGTGGCACCAGCCACTATTTGATTATGCAAAAAAAGTTGGCATTACAATATTCAGCTCTCCATTTGATAATACTGCTGTAGACCTGTTAGAAGACTTGAACACGCCAGCGTATAAGATCGCCTCTTTTGAGGCGGTAGACCTTCCTTTAATTAAATATGTAGCTCAAACTGGAAAGCCTGTGATTATCTCTACAGGCATGGCGAATGCTGAAGAAATTCAAGAGGCTATTGAGGCTGCACGGGATGGTGGGTGTAAAGAGTTAGCAATACTACATTGTGTGAGCGGCTATCCTGCACCAGCAGGAGATTACAATTTAAGAACGCTTGTCGATATGCAGAAAAATTTTAGACTGGTTACTGGCTTATCAGACCACACAATTGATAATACAACAGCAATTACTAGTGTTGCATTAGGTGCGTCAATTATTGAAAAACATGTAACTTTAGATCGAAACGGCGGAGGTCCTGATGATTCTTTTTCTCTTGAATCGGAAGAATTAAAGCAATTGTGTTTAGGGGTTAAAACTGCATGGGAAGCGCTTGGTAATGTTGACTATGGCAGGAAATCAAGCGAACAGGACAATGTCAAATTTCGTAGATCGTTGTATTTTGTAACAAGTATGAAAACTGGTGACGTCATAAAGTCACATAATATTAAAAGTATACGACCAGGTTTCGGGTCCCCGCCGAAATATATTAATAAATTTATTGGTAAAAAATTAGTGCTTGATGTGGAAAGGGGTACGCCAGCATTACTGAAATCTATAGGAGAAGACTTATGAAAATTTTAGTTACAGGAGGCGCAGGGTATATAGGATCACATGCGTGCAAATTGTTAAAAGAGCAAGGGCACACCGTTGTGGTGTTTGACAATTTGGAAAGAGGTAGTAGGCATGCGGTTAAATGGGGAGAGTTTATTTTAGGAGATTTAAGAAATAAGAGTGATATCTTGCAAGCCATGGAAGGAGCTAATTTTGATGCTGTTATGCATTTTGCAGCATATGCATATGTAGGTGAGTCTGTGGAAAAACCTGGAATGTATCTGGAAAATAATATTTATGGCACCCTAAACCTTTTGAATGCAATGAATCAATGCAATGTGAAAACATTGATTTTTTCCAGTACATGCGCAGTATATGGCTCACCCGATACTATTCCAGTTACAGAAAAGACAGGAATAAATCCTGAAAGCCCGTATGGATTAAGTAAGCACATTGCTGAAAAACTAATATTTCAGTATCAAGACCTTGGATTGATAAATCCAATTATATTCAGATATTTTAATGTAATAGGATCTGATCCAGATTGTGAAATAGGAGAAGAGCACGATCCTGAGACTCATATTCTTCCAATAGCGTTAGAAGTGGCAAACGGAGATAGAGATGCATTCCATGTTTTTGGTAAAGACTATAATACAAAGGACGGCACATGTATTAGGGATTATGTGCATGTGCTTGATCTTGTGCAAGCACATATTGATGCGTTAAAAATTAAGCCAGTAAAAAATAAACAATATATATACAATTTAGGGAACGATATTCCATATTCGGTAATGGACATTGTGTCTGCGACAGAAAGGGTTACTAATAAGCCTATCCCAGTTATATACGAAGAGCGCAGAAGTGGAGATGCTGAAGCGCTATACTCGTCATCCGTTCTTATACGTAAAGAGTTGGGTTGGTATCCAAAATTTCCAGATATAGATAGTGCAATATTACACGCATGGAATTGGATAAAAAAATAATTAAATTAACAAGACATCTTCATGCATGAGCACATTTTAAAAAGTGGTAAGGCTTATTTGTGGATAGCGTTTACAGGTATTTTATTTTTACCTTTTTTTTCTTATTTATTCCCTTTCATAGATAGGTCTATTTTAAACATAGTTAGTGTGTCACTATGTTTGGTTATTGCAAGTTTCATAAACAAGCCAGTATGGAGTTCATATTTTAATGTATTAGTTTTACTTGGGGCTATCTTGATTCTCTTTATACAGTTAGCCAAAACATCATTAACATTTGGAATGTATGATGGAGCTGCATCCTTTCTTAGGTATGTTTTATATCTGGTCATGATACTGCAATTTCGAAAAACAGGCGTTGGCCTTCTGGAGTTTAAAGTGTTTCTATTTGTTAGTTGTGCGCTAGCCGCTTTGTCAATTTTTATCGGTTTAGTGTCAGATCAGTATATTTTTCTAAATGGTCAAGATAGATTTATGGGTTCCAGTCATAGCCCGGCAGCTTTATCCATGCAATTAGCTATCGCTATAACTCTCATTGCTGTTAGCTTTAAACAGGGTTTAAATTTAAGAGCTGGCAGTAGAAGAATGTTGTTAAGTAGTTTGTTTCTTATTGGTTGCTTCTTTCTATTTCTTTACGCTCTAATTGAAACCGGTTCGCGACAACCATTATTGGGTGTAATGGTAGTCTTGTTGATTGTTTTGTATAAAGATTATAGAAAATTTTTATTTTTTAGTCTTCCGATTTTATTAATAGTTTTAGTAAATTTTATTGATGTTAATCATATTTTAGATAGCAGGTTAGTGAGTTCCATTTTAAATATATTGGACGCATCTACCCTTGGTGAGATTCGAGGTGGGTCAATAATGTCAAGAGTAAATTATTTTATCGTAGGTGTTACATATATTTTTGATAACGATTTAATGTTTGGCGCTGGATTGAATGCTTTTCCTGGAATATATGCAAGTGTTACAGGTAAATATGGAGTGGCTCCTCATAATGATCTTCTCTTATTGATTGTAGATTTTGGATATATAGGCGCATTAATTATAGTACTGCCATTAATTTATGCCGTAGTTAAGTCTATTAAAAATAAACATATTGCCCAGCTAATTGTGTTTGTACTGTGGGCTGTGGGTCTTAGCCTAAACAATATTGTTTATTACTATCCAATACTAACATCATTGATAGTATTGTTCTATCTTAGTAAATCTAATGACTCACACAATAAAATAACATGAGATCTGAATTAGATAAGTTAATTACAAGCGTATCTGAATTGGAGAGATCACCCTTCCATTTTATCTTTATAAATATAAAGGAATATAACACCTCAACAAATTCAGACAACAATCTAGAATTTTTTAATTACCATAAACAAACAACTTAATTATGAAAAAAAGAATAACTAATTTGATTAAATCCTTACTGCCAAATAGTGTGTTTAATATTTTATTGCTGTTTTATTCTAAATTGAAATGCCTTTCACGTTATTATAAGTATGCTTTTTTTTCCAAAAATCACAAAAAGTCGGCATTCTTAACTCGACTACTTTTTCCCTTGCGCGGTGGTATTGTTCACACTGACCTTAGTGTGTTTTTTCCAAGATTATATTGGTATTCGTGGGAGTGGTTGATAGATATAGTTGAGTTTGGAGCCACTATTTCATGGAATGATGATGAGATAACCGTGGCGTATGACAACGTAAAACTCTCTACCAATGCTGTTGATGAAAGCATAAATACCGTTTTCTTCGAAATGTTTAGAGATGATGAGTACCGAATGGATGAATTTAATCTAGAAGGTTTAAGTATTCTAGATGTTGGAGCAAATATTGGAGATTCTTCTATTATGCTTGTGCGAAGAGGTGCAAAGAAAGTATATGCATTTGAGCCGTTGCCAATACTAAAAAAGTATCTTATTAAAAATATTTGTCAAAACAATTACGAAGATAAGATTGAGGTGCATAGCTTTGGGTTTAGCGACAAAGATGAGAAGGTAAAAATTTATATGCGTAAGCACGGCACTGCTGGAACAAGTGCTATACTCCACTCGCAGAAAAAAATGAATAAAAAAGTCGGCCATATAGAGCAGGAGCTTGAGTTGATTGATGCAGAGAAGTATCTTAAAAAAATTGGGGTAGACAATATTGATGTTTTAAAAATGGACTGTGAGCATTGTGAATACGTAGTCTTTAAAAATAATCAATTGTTGAGCTATCTTAATCCAACAATGATATTTTTAGAATATCATGCTGGATATTCTGACCTGCAGAGGTTGTTTAATGAAACTGGATATTCAACCAAAATATATAAAAAAAATGATAACGTCGGAATTCTAGTGGCTACTAAGGATGGAGTAATAATTGATTAAAGAACATAGTCAACTTATTGATGGCGTATTTGTAAATGGTATTGCATTGACAATCCTAACTGTTATTAATCTCGTCTTAATACCATTGCAAATACAATATTTAGGCATGGAAGGATTTGGCATAATTGTTATTAGCACAATCTTTTCATTACAGGGTTTTGTTTCTATATTGGATTTTGGAATTCCAGGCGCACTTACAAAGCAAATATCAAAATTAAAATCACAGCAAAGAATTAATGATATTACTTCGCTTTTTAATACTAGCCTTGCTCTATTTGGCCTAATTGGACTATTAATTGGAAGTATTCTAATAGCAAGTAGTCATACTTTGGCGGTGTTTTTTGTAACTGATGTTGAAAATATTAAAATGCTCGAAAAAGGTTTGCAAATATTTTTTCTGAGTTATATATGGCAGTTCCCTATTTTAATCTTAAGATCTCAGTACCAAGGTTATAAAAATTTTGTACATATACAGGTGATAACAGTTTCTGTTGAGCTGGCAAGATTTTTTGCTATTTTAGTTTTATTAAACTTAGATTATGGCTTTGAGTTCGTGATTATGGCAAATGCATTGGTGACATTTTTAGGATTTGCCTGTTATATTATATGGTGCCCTATTCCACTTTCCCCAATCCTTCGTTCTTTTAATATTAAATCACTAGTACAAATTTGGCCATTATCCAAAGCGCTTTGGTTAGGTAGATTAAGCGGTGTTTTCTTTAATAATAGCGACAAGGTTGTAGTATCGGCATTATTAGGGCCTTCTGTAGTTTCTCTTGTTGAGATATTTACAAAAATTCCAGCTCTAATTAATAGAATGCTTGGCCTGGTTGTAAGTACGACTATACCGGTAGTTGCCGGGATAGATATAACTAAAGAATATAAAAAAATTACAGATATTTATCAATCTGGATTTAAGGTGTATGTTTCTTTATTATTGCCAGCAATTCTCATATTGTTGTATTTCACTCCAGAAATTCTAGACAAATGGGTTGGATTAAATAATGCTATTGTAATTGACTCTATGAGATTGATGCTTGTTTGGTGTATGTTAGTTCCATTGCAATTTGGGGGGAATATTATAATAGGGCTTGAAATTGGGGTGAGAAAGCTTATTTATTATCGTATTTTTCAAGCCATATTTAAAGTTGCATCATTGTCAGCTTTGATTTTAATATTGAAAGAGTACGCTGTACCAATAAGCTATTTGATATCTACAATTCCACTTGTATTTTTAATGTATGTATTTAAAAAGGAATTAAAAATTGACCTATTTCAACAGATGAGTAATTACGGATTGGTATTTGTCACTGCATGTATCCCTATAGCTATACATTATGTTTTTAATATAAATACTAATTTTACTAGTGATATTTTGATATCTATTGCAATCATTTTAATTACCCAATGGTTGTTTATATATTTATTATTGTATTCAAAAAGTGAACGCATCATTATTCGTTCATATTTTTTAAACAAATTTCGGAGGGTTGTTGATAATGAATAAAGAGCCAGTTTTGTATATAGTTATGAGAAATCATAATGCTTTTGAATTGACTAATACTTGTCTTAAATCTATATATTCATGCTCCTATGTAAATAAAAAAATTATAGTAGTAGATGATGGATCCTCAGATGATTCTGGCATTCGTCTCCAAGAAGAATACTCGGAGTTAATTGTTTTGACTAGTGATAAATATATAGAGTATTGTCGAGGTTTAAACATGGGAATTAGATATGCATTAAAAAATCAGGCGGATTTTATTTTTGTGGTAAATAATGATACAGATAATTTTTCCTCTAATTATTTTGAAGTGTTAATCGACAGTTTTAAAAATAGTCCTAATATTGGACTAGTAGGCTCACTTGTGTATGATTATGATGGGAATAAAAGATCAGCGGGTACGCCCAATACTCGACTTGGAGTGTATGTAGATACGCCCACTGAGGGTTATATGTTTAGCAGAAAAGTATTAACAACAGTTGGTCTACTTGATGAGCAGTTGGTAAGATATTTTGAAGATTTTGATTATCTTATTCGTATGCGAAACTTAGGCTTTGAATCGTATTTTGAACGCTCAGTTCAATTTGATCATTTAGGAGGTGGAACCTCCAAAAAGCAAGTTTTTACTCCCAACTTCTATAGAGTTAGAAATCTTTTATGGTTTATTAAGAGATACGGTAAAGATAAATCATTAAAATGGAAGTTGATAAATTTTAAAGGCTTTATGAGAAAACACATTATGCTTATATTAGCCAACTTTAGAAAAGGGAGAGTAATAAAAGCTCTGGCAATCTCTATTGTTGTTGTATTAGGTCTAATTGCAGGATTGTTTACAAAATGGGACAATAATAGCTATGAGTAAAAGAATTGCAATTATTGACATCGATGGGTGTCTGTGCGAATATCCCAATCCAGTATTTTTTTCGTATGTCGAGTCCTATACGAATATGCTGTATAGCGATTTAGAAAAAATGAAGGAAGATTTGGGATTAACTTTATATGAAGATCTTAAATCAAACTACAGAAGGCTAGGATTAAAGCGAGAAATAAAAGTAAATTTGGATGCGTTGAGCTTCTTAGAAGTGTTGAAAAAAGATCAGTTTGAGATAATAATTTTAACGTCAAGACCTAATATATTTAATGTTGTAAAAGATACGCGATATTGGCTTGATAAAAACTCGATCCCGTATGATTTTTTGTGTTTCGTTGATAATAAAACTGAGTTTATCTTGTCTACAGAAGAGCATGAAGTAATTGTTGTTGATGATAATTATTCTGGGCTAGTAAATTATGCTAACGACCCCCATGTTAAATTGTTTCATTTTACTGAAAGTGATATTCAAATAAATAAGCCAAGCAATTATACAAAAGTAAGCGGTTGGGATGAAGTGTTACAATCTATAAAAATAATAACATGAAAGATGAATAATCCGACAATACTGGTCTTTATTAATGACTCATTAGGTGAATTAGATTGGATCCAGCCATTTATCTTATGGGGGGCTCAGAATGGGTATACATTTCATGTGTATTTTAACCTTCCAGGAAAAGATGAGAGTGAGAGATTGAATATATTTGAAGACTATTTTAAAAACTCGTCCAATATTTATCTCCTCAATAAAAAATTAAGACTTCCACGATTGCTTTCTATGGCAGATCGTTATACTAACTCGATATTGCGCAGGATAAGTGGTTTGAATTATAGGTTTTTTAAAATATTGAGATTTTTTGTTGATGTGTTGAGAGGTGTAGTTGGATTACTTTTAGGTCTCATGTATAAGCCGCCCAAAGTTGATTGTATATTCAGAGATTACAATTTAAAAGATTCTTTTGCTTTGTCTATATTAAGATCCCGTAATCGTAATGCAAAAATAATTATTTTCCCCCACTCTACTGCAATACAGTCAAACTCAAAAAACACACCAAAAAACACACCAAAAAAAATTAAGGTGGATTTATTCTTAGAAAATACTATCTTAAGTACGCAATTTTCAAGCCCATTTAAAGAAACATTTGTTGCGGTCGGGTCTCCAAGTTTTGATTCTTTAGAAAATTCCAAACCTATTGCGTCTTATAAAAAAAAGAGCTTCTTATTTATAACTAGAAATTGCGATGAAAGGTATTTTGGTATAAATTATCAAGACTCTGGAGAGGTTTTTGAAAAAGCATTGTCATGGGCTAAGGTTAATGGATACACAGTATATGTTAAGCATCACCCCAGAGACTTAAGATTAGAGTTCTGGAGAAATATTCAGAAAAAGTTTGATAATGTTGTTGAGGTTACTAAAACATTAAATCATTTTTCAGAAAAAATAGCGTTTGCACTATGTTTGTACACTAGTGCAGGCCTTCTGTTTACTATTCGTGGGGTGCCAGTTTTTGATGTTAGCCCATATAAAGGCAATGTTGAAAAACTACCATTCCATTCTTTTGATAAAAATGGAAACATAGTTCATGAATTAATAGATTATGGCTTTTATGGCCAAGTGAATAATTTAGAGAAATTTTTTTCGACAATATCAATAGAGTATTTAGAAAAGTCTGCAAATTCCCAACTGTCTGTTTTAAAAAAATATTTTCCTGCACATAGTTGTCAAAAAATAGACGAAGCAGTTAAATCAATTTTGTAAATAGAGCATTATGGCAATGAATTTGAAAGTCGGTGTAATAGATATTAATATGGGAAATATTAATTCTGTGATAAACGCATTGTCAACTATCGGTGCGAATGTAGAATTGGTTTCTGATCCAGAAAAACTAAAATCATATGATGCTGTCATTTTTCCAGGAGTAGGCGCATTTCCTGAAGCTATGAAAAGATTAAAAGATTCTAGATTTGACTCTTCAATAGTTGAATTCTGTAAAAGCGGTAAAATATTTGTGGGAATATGTCTTGGTATGCAATTACTTTTTGACTGGTCTGATGAACTAGAAGGTTGTGCTGGTCTTGGCGTTATACCTGGGAAGGTTGAAAAGATACCAAGAAAATCTGGGTTCTCAATTCCTCATATGGGATGGAATGATATAACCTCAACAAAAGATAGTTTTAATGATGAGTCTGGTGATTATTATTTTGTGCATTCATATATTTGTACGCCAAAAAATAGAGAAGATATTCTTTTTGAATGTACATGCTCCACTACTTTTTGTGCAGGCATTAAAAGCACTGAAAATATATTTGGCTTTCAGTTTCATCCTGAAAAAAGTCAGTCAATGGGCTTAAACCTTCTTAAAAGAGTGTTGAATAATGCTTAAAAAGCGCTTAATTCCGGTTTTATTTATCAAAAATGGCATGATAGTTAGAAGTGAGGGTTTTTCTGAGCATAAAATTATTGGAAATGTGGTAAATGAAGTTCGACGATATAATGAGTGGGATATTGATGAGTTGGTGTATATAGATATTTCTCGTGATAATAAATTTGATAGTGGAAGAGACGATCATAAAATAAGGCGTGTTACATCGGTATTGGATGTTTTGAAACTTGCCTCAGTTGAGTGCTTTATGCCGTTAACATTTGGCGGTGGAATAAGAGATTATGACACTATAGCTGAATATTTACGTCATGGTGCTGACAAAGTTGTTGTAAATACTATGTGCTTTGAAAACCCAGAGATTGTTAAAAGAGCGGTAAAAACTTTTGGCTCTCAGGCGGTAGTTTTTTGCTTGGACTATCGAGTGAAAACCGGTGAAGTGTATTTTTACACAAATAATGGGACCGTGTGTCAGTCACATAATGTTGATAATATAATAAATCTTATTTCTGAATTAGGTTGCGGTGAATTGTTTCTTAATTCTATTGATAAAGATGGAAGTGCAGAAGGTTATGATATAGATGTGATTAGAAAAATTTCTAGAATGGTTGAAATACCAGTTGTTGCTTGTGGCGGCGCATCTGGTATATATGATTTTGAAGAGTTAGCTGGGATTGATTCTGTATCAGGAATAGCGGCAGGCAATATGTTTCACTTTACGGAGAATGCATACCCTCGCGCAAAGAAAATATTAAAAAATAAAGGATATAATTTTAGATGAACAATATAAAACCAAATGTTAATTATTGTGTTAATTGCACACTACCGTCTAGTTCAGCAGTGCCATTAGAATTTAATGAAGATGGTGTGTGTAGTAGTTGTGCAACCAAAGGAGAGGCAAAGCAGGTTGATTGGTCACGTAGAGAAAAGTTATTTAAGAGTATGGTCGATGAATATAAATCATTGGGCGGTGATTATGATTGTTTAATACCTGTTTCTGGTGGCAAAGATAGCTATTGGCAAGTGCACCTTGCTATCAAGTATGGACTTCGCCCACTCTTGGTTACATATAATGGTAATAATTATTCTGAAACTGGGCTTAAAAATTTAAAAAACATGAGAGAGGTTTTTAATGTCGACCATGTTTTCTACACACCAAGTATTGGCACAATTAAAAAGCTTAACAGATTGTGTCAAAAATTAATGGGAGATATGAACTGGCATGCACACGCAGGGATATTTACATATCCTATTAAAGTTGCTGTTGAAAAAAAAAATACCTCTTGTGATTTGGGGCGAGCATGGCTTTATGGACTTAGGGGGTATGCACTCATATAAAGATATGATTGAATTTACATATCGATATAGACATGAACACTGTTTGCGTGGTTATGAGTGGTATGACATGGTTGAATCTGCTAAAGAGTATGGAGAAGATTTAACTTCAAAAGAAATGACAACATGGAAATACCCATCGGATGATGAAATAGAATCTGTCGATGTTCGTGGTATTTATATTTCAAATTTCTTTCAATGGGAGGCTAATGATCATGGCCCTCTGATGAGAGAATTGTACGGGTTTCTAGAGAGTGAAGAGCCTTTTGAGCGCACATATAAAACAATGTCAAATCTTGATGATATGCACGAAAATGGTATTCATGATTATATGAAGTGGATTAAGTTTGGATATGGGAGGGCTACTGATCATACGGCGAAAGATATCAGATCTGGAATAATGAGCCGAAAAGAGGGGGTTCTTCAAATTAAAAAACGCGACCACATTAAAAGCAAGGACTTGCATAGATGGCTTGAGTATGTTGGCTGGAGCGAAGATGAATTTGATAAAATTGCAGACTCTTTTCGTGACCCTAGTGTATGGTGGATTAAATCTGGGGAATGGTGTAAAAAAGATATTGACGGAGAGGAGCGCACATATGGATTGGCACATATTTCAAACGCCGAGTCGATGAATTTTTTTTGTGAGGATTGATTATGGCGCTACAAAAGACTAATTTTAATACTTTATCAAGATTTAATAATTCACCCTTTATTTTATTTGGCTCCGGAAATATTGCAGGCAAAACACTCCGCAACCTTAAACCGGAGACAGTAGAATGCATCATTGATAACTCTACTTCACTTCAAGGTGGTAAGTATCAAGATAAAAACATATTATCTCCTAGTGATGTAGACTTTTCTGGAAAAAAAATATTAATATGTTCTACTGCAATTACAGATATATCAGCTCAACTAGATGATTTTGGTTTAATAGAAAATGTAGATTACTTTATTTCACCCATTCTAAATGACTTATTGGCGATTAGTGCGCTTGAGTCTTTGCAGTCAACATTCTATTTCACCAGTGGGACAGCGGTATCAAATAGTAAAGAGTATGGGGGCGGGTTTTATTCTTGCACTGTTGATAAAAGCAATGTAAGTTTAAAGAAAATTCATAGTGGACCTTGCTATGGAGCAGAGCGTGTTGGTGAGAAAATTTACTTCGTGGATACTGATAACGGTATTCACTGTTACGACGGTATAAAAGTTAAATTTGTATGTGACGTACCTAGCGGAGCTAGAGCCCATGGAATTTCATATAATGAAGATAATTCAAATTTTTATGTGACTTGCTCCTATAGGGATAGTGTTCTTGAGTATGATTCCAACTTCGAACTTCTTAGAGAGTTTTCGCTATCATCTAAACTTGAAACCATGAATGAGCCTGCACATCACTGTAATGACAATTGTGCTGTCGGCAACTCTCTTTTTGTAACTATGTTTTCTTCTACAGGTAACTGGAAGTTAGACAAGTTTGATGGCTGTATTGCGGAGTTTGATATTAATTCTGGGCAGAGGTTACCTGATGTTGAGACTAACTTATATATGCCACATAATATAAAAATTATCAATGGCTCGATTCATGTTTTAGACTCATTGCCAGGACATTTACGTTTTAATAATTTAGCTGTACAAGGCACATTTCCTGCTTTTACACGAGGGCTTGGTTATAGTAATGGACTATATTATGTGGGGCAAAGTAAAAATAGAAATTTTTCTAGAGTAATTGGCTTGTCAAATAATGTTTCTATAGACTGCGGTATAATCGTTTATGATCCAGAACTTAAAGTATCCCGTTTTTTACAATTGCCTTATGCTATCGGTGAAGTGCATACAATTGTTACATAATCGGTGAAGTGCACGTATCTATCCTATATTTAATATATCCGTTAAGTGGTCAAGTCTTTTAAGTGAGTCAATAAAAACATTTTTAGGCGTTTCTGGCGCCCCAACTTCATAAACAAACGTTTCTTTACCTATGAGAGTTGCATCATACAATGCAGACGAACGAAATGAAATTATAACTGCAGCATTGAGTAGGTCTTCTTCAAATGAATTTTCAGTGCTGATATATCTAGGGTTTAATTGAGATGTAACGTGTTGACTTTGTCTCGGATGCAGTCTTATTGATAGATCGTATTTAAAATTTTTGTGATGCTTGGCCATTGCTATAAGTTCTATTAGGGCTTTCGTTTGCCAAGCTTCGACATCATTTCTTTTATGCCATTCCCAGGCACTTGCAACAAAAAGGATTCGAGGTTTAGATTTTTTCACCTTTTTTTGTTGCCTACATAATTCTTTAAGCATAGAAATTCTAGGGGATTCTTTTACGACTAATTTATCTGCTTTTGCTCCTCTTCTAATTAATACAGATTTATTGGATTTATGTGAGACAAAGATGGTATTTACAAGTGAACTAATGCCAAAAATACTAGGGAAGTATTGAGAGATATGAGCCATAGATAAAACAGGTTCAAGATATCTTAATATCATGGTTTTAATTGTAATTGGCCTGTCACCCACTATAGTGTCTATCAGCATGGTGACGTGCATATTTAGAAATATATTTTTCGCCGCTATTATAATGGCTTTATGTAAAGCGCCATCATTGCCAATATAGATTTCTACACTTGTATATTTATTTTTATAACGATTAAGTATTAATTTAACTTCTTTTGTGAAATTTTTAATTAATAATAATTTTTGAATGAAATTCGAGGATTGAAATAACATCGAAGATTTATTTTCTACAGAGATCAGTTTTTCATATTCATTTTTTATATAACTGCTACTCTTTAAACCGCTGTACTCATCTAGGGTTAAGTATATGTAGTCTGTTTCATCCTTATCTAAATGTAAAAAATTGAGCGCACAATTTTCATTTTGAATGATAAATATTTGTAATAGGCTCATTATATTCCTTATATTAAATAGTTCATAGAATACTGTAAAATTAAGTTTTTTTCTAAAATATCTTCAAAAAATAATTCAACGGAGTTGGGGAAAGCCAGTGAACAAAATACGAACATTATTAATTCGAGTATTAGTTATAAAACTGTCATTCGTGTCGGCTTTATTTGATAAAAAAGTCACTAGATTGGACTGTAATAGTGCAATTTAAACTAAACAAGTTAATTACAAGTATATCTGAATTGGATAGATTGGTCATCGATAGAAGATTCATTACATATGCAAATGCCAATTCTTGTAGGATTGAATCAAAACAAGAAGTTCCATTTTTTTATATGGCAGATGGTTGGCCAGTAGCTGTTTATGTAAGTTTCTTATTGAAAAAACGCGTTAAACTCATGAGCTTCTTTCGCTGTAGAAATTTTTGGGTTTCTCTTGCAAAAGAAAAAAAAGTCGCACTAATAGGGTATGGAAAAAATGACCTTAATTTAATTAAGAAAAACTCTAAAAAAAGAGGGATAAATTTTGAATTTATGCGTCATGGATACTTAACTGATGACGAAATTATTAAAACAATTATGACGCAATATAAAGACATTGATATTATATTCTTGGGAATCAGCCAGCCAAGACAAGAGGTGATATTGAAGAGCTTAAAATCTATAGAAGGAGAGGTGTCAATTGTTTGTTGTGGCGCATTTTGGCTGCAAGAATTAAATATAGAGAAAGGTATTTCAATGGTATCTTCTAGCATGGGTATTACCCCTATATTGAGATTCTATCATTCGCCTATGGAGCTACTTAAAAGAACTATAGTATCCCTTCCCTATGTATTTAAAAATATAAAGAAATGAACGTATTAATTACAGGTGTAACGGGTTTTATTGGACAAAGGTTAGCTAATGCAATAGGTTTAGAAATTCGAGTATTGTCTCGTGTAAAACAACCTAATTTCGAGACTGTAAAATATAATCCTTAGACATGGGCATGTGTTTTTCAACATAACCCCATCCAGATACATCACTTAGGTTTTGAAAATCAATTTCATCCATCAGATTGGTTTTCTCTACTATGGTTTTAGGGTTGTATGTCGGATTTCCAAGAAGTGCGACTTGTATGGCATCGATCAATCTTGAGTCTGATTTGTAATCATTGTCAAGACTTTTGATAGCTTCAACAATATGCTCAGCTTCACTATTGGCAAGATCAAACATGGCGTTCTCAACTTGCTGAATGCGTATCAATCTAACAGAGCACTCAGCCACTTTGGTAATGAGTAATTTCTCAATGAAAGATTGAGGGTCAAAATCAACTATAAGTGCTTCAACAGTCATATTAAATAACGCTTGTTCATCATTGTTAACCCAGCGCCTTGCAGTAAGGCCGTGAGTGGTTGAATTGCGACTGGAGATGGCTTTGCCTTTATCGGTCTTCGGGCCGCTACTGTGTTTAGGTTTGCTTGACATGGTATTAATGATAAAATGAACTATTACCTTATTTTAACTGGATTCAAATTTTTTTATGATTGTAAATTTTGTCTTTTTACGAAACGAACTGACTTCTGATAAGAGCCTTTATCAATGTTTAAAACATTAGATTTATTAACGAAATAATTAAGAATTAATGGAAAATTTATTACTTACAGTTTTTATATCATCATCTGCAATTATATGGGTAATTGTAAACTTGTCTATGAATAGGGGTTTGTTTTACAATGAAGCTGATCTAGAGGGTATTCAAAAATTCCATGTAGACCCAGTTGCTAGGATAGGC
>Ga0233442_1000785_pt1 | contig 27797 bp, 33 predicted proteins | sample SI_123_September_3_FD_182789 | JGI IMG/M metagenome (GOLD analysis project Ga0233442, IMG submission 182789) | Seawater microbial communities from Saanich Inlet, British Columbia, Canada - SI_123_September2016_150_MG | ecosystem: Environmental > Aquatic > Marine > Inlet | place: Canada: British... | reverse complement strand
TCGTTTATGAAATTCGCTAAAAAACTACTACTATCACTATCAACATCTGCAGTACTATTATCATCTGTAAGTACATCATTATCGGCACGTGAAGAGGTTAATATTAACTTTCAACAACTTGCTATTACAGATTTTGTGAAGCTTGTTGCAAAAATAACCGATAAAAATATTTTAATTAATTATAAAATTAACGGTACGGTAGATTTAATTACAACTACAGCAGTTTATGATGATGAATTGATGGGACTTTTAGTATCAGTATTAGGGGCTAAGGGTTATACTATGGTTGAAAATGGTAGTGTTTACGAAATTGTACGTTCTACCGAAGCCGCAAAACATAATGTAGAAGTAGTAGGAATAAATGGTAGTGCTGAAGGTGCTATTATGGTAACTCAAGCCATTCATGTAGAAAATGAAAATGTAGATATTGTTGCTGCAAAGGTACGTTATTTAATCTCAAAAACAGCAAAATTAATGACAATGAAAGAGTCAAATACTCTTTTAATTACTGATTTTCCGGGAAACATTCATACCATTAAAAAAGTAATTGATGATATTGCTTCAGAGAATGAAAAAATTATTAAAACTGTTACTATTGAACATGCTGAACTAAAAGGCCTTCATGCTCAATTATCAGCAATTGGTAAAGCTATTTTTAATCCAAAAGTTAGTGCAGATAAGATGGAAATGCTTGCCAATACAGGGATTAATGCTATTGTCCTTGTTGGTAAACGTAAAAATGTTAAAAGAATGGAAACAGTAATTAAAGATCTTGATGCTACTCAAGATATTAATGAAGTAGTAGAAATTTACTCACTGAAAAATTCTGATGCGAAAGAGGTATTGGCAACACTAAATGATGTTATTGCAAAACAGAAGTTTGCAGATCCAGCATTAAAACCAAATGTCTCTTCGAATGAAGGGATTAATTCTATTATTATGGTTGGGCATCCTAATATTATCAAGGGATTAAAAGTAATATTAGATGCATTAGATAAAGAGAAGTATCAAGTATATGTTCAAGCTCGAATTGTTGAAATTAATAAACAAGAAGCAGAGACAGTAGGTCTTAGATATGGACTTGAAGCAGGTATTGCAACGTCATCAGGGCTTTATACACTTTCGGGTAACTTTGGAGGAAGTGCAGTTGCTACAAGTTCAGTTCTTTCATCAGCACTTTTAGGTCAAATTGGGGATGTTTCTCAAATGATGGCAGTAGGGGCTTCACTCGACTTTTTGCAAAGTAATGGTGCTTCAAAAACGGTATCTAATCCTTCTATTTTATGTGTTAATAATAAAGAGTCATCAATTTATGTTGGTAAAACACTTTCTATCTCTACAGGCTCTATCTCTAGTGCTATTAATACTACCAATGTAACCAATAGTTTTAAACGTGAAGATATTGGACTGACTTTAAAAGTGAAACCACGTGTTTCAAGTGATGATAAAGTAACTTTGGAGACGGAAGTACAATTAGAAAATATTATTGGTAATGATAGTAATGGACAACCCGTTACCACAAAACAGACAGTTGCAACACAATCTATTTTACGTCATGGAGAGAGTATTATTATCGGAGGATTAGTAAAAGAATTTGATAAAGAAAATATATCAGAAGTTCCTTTTTTATCAGATATTCCATGGTTAGGGGATCTTTTATTTACTCATAAATCTACTGAACTTCAGCAAGATAACTTAATTGTGGTGTTAACACCGTATGTTATTGATAAAAGTGATAAACTTTCAAAACTTCAAGAAGCATTGGGAGAACTTGGTCGTCTGCAGCAAGAATATAATGATGATGTTTTTCCTAAAATAGAGAAGAAAAAATTAGATATTACTGAAGAGAACGAAGATGCACAAGAGTTAAGTGTTGTTGATGTTAACACACTTACTAACCCTAGTAAAAGATAGTTATCATGATAAGTGCGAATCTTGTTCATGAACTCAATTTAGAAGCGTTTCAACCCGAAGATATTAATGTCGCCATTAGTGTAAAGAATTATCTTTTATATACAAAAATAGAGGATACTATTGTCGCTGCAATGAGTGAACAGTATGTTGCGGATGCTACTAGTTTTTACAATAAATTTTCCCGTAACTATGAACTTGTCGTATTAGATGAAGTGTCATATGAACGTCTCTATAATAAGTTTTTAGAACTTAGAACCGATAGAGAAATAGAGAGTATGCAAGAAGAAGGTGCTGAAGGTGAAGATGAAGAGGATATCTCTTTAACTGACTTTTTACGAACTTCTTCAGATATTTTAACGTCTGAAGAGTCTGCTCCTATTATTAAATTTGTTAATGCTCTTTTTTATCAAGCGGTAAAAAGAAAAGCATCAGATATTCATATTGAAGTGCATGAAAAAAGAGGTGAAGTTCGTTTTCGTGTTGATGGAACGTTAACTAAAAATGCTGATTTAGAAAAAAAAGTCATTAATCTTATTATTTCTCGTATTAAAGTTATTTCGAATCTTGATATTTCAGAAACACGTATTCCTCAAGATGGACGAACACAGATTAAAATAGCAGGAGCAACAGTTGACATTCGTGTTTCTGTGCTTCCTACTTTTTACGGTGAGCGTGTGGTAATGCGTCTATTAAGTCAAACAGGGAGTATTCCTGCCATTACAGACTTAGGTTTTAACAGTAGTTTAATTGATAGTATGCGTAAGCTTTTACGTCATTCTCATGGAATTATTTTAGTAACAGGACCTACAGGAAGTGGTAAAACAACATCTCTTCACTCCTTTTTACATGAAGTGGAATCACCGGACAAAAATCTTATTACCGTTGAAGATCCTGTTGAGTACAAGTCAGATACCATTTCACAAATTCAAGTTAATGAAAAAGTTGGGCTTACTTTTGCCTCTGCACTTCGTTCTATTTTACGTCAAGATCCTGACATTATTATGCTTGGGGAAATTCGTGATGAAGAGACGGCTAATATTGCAATTCGTGCAGCACTTACGGGCCACTTGGTCTTTTCAACACTACATACCAATTCTGCATCAGCAACGATTTCACGTTTAGCAGATATGGGTATTGAGCCTTTCTTAATTTCATCATCAGTTCTTGGTATTTTGGCACAACGTCTTGTTAAACGACTATGTGACTCATGTAAAGAAGAGGACACCATAGCAGAAGAGTTTAGTGAAGATTATGGAATTCCTCAAAATACAATTATTTATAAAGCATGTGGATGTAGAGCTTGTGGTTTTTCAGGATATACGGGACGTCAATCTGTTGGAGAGTTAGTTGTTTTTGATGATACTATTCAAAATCTTCTTAAAGAGACAACGGATGAGCATACTATTAAAACAGCGCTTGAAGCTGAGGGATTAAAAACAATTTCAGTGCAGCTAAAAACAATGTTACTTGCTGGTGAGACTTCTATGGATGAAGCAATCCGTATTGGACTTAGTGCCAAAGTAAGTCACTAAAAGTATCATGATGAAAAAAGTAGTGACACGCTCAAGCAAAGCTTTTACATTAGTAGAAGTAATGGTAGCTGTTGTCATTATTAGTATTGTTGTTGCAGGGCTTTTGCAAGTTGCAGCAAACAGTACAAAAATTATTGGTTCAGTTGATAAAAGACTTGATACTTCGACTTATGCAACACTTTTTTTAGGGGCATCTATTGTTGGTTTTGAAGATCAAGAAATTACTTTGGATGAATTAGTAAAAGATTTTAAAGTTGAGGACGAACTTCGTCAGAAATTAAAAGATATGAAAGCCCGTATTAAATATGAAGATGTGATGGAATTTGATAGTGCAGACTTTGAAGATCAAATTGAAGAAGATGCCCAAGAAAATGATGAATTTGTAAATGTTGAAGATGAAGGTAGCGAAGCTGCAACACTTCAGATTGGTCGAACTAGTATCTATTTTGAAGATGGCGTAAGCTCATTTTTACGAATTCAATTGCAATAAAAGAGTTATCATGATAAATAAAAACAGAACATTCTCACGTGCAGGATTTACTCTTGTAGAATTAATGATTTCTATTGCACTTCTCTCTTTAATAATGCTGTTTTTATATAAAGCATTGGAAACCTTGCAAAAATCTAATACTTTTTATGGTGATAAACTAGAACGAATTGATGACAAAGAGCGTATTAAAAAGATATTCTTTCTTGATTTTTCTTTATTAACTCCGGGTAGCTATACTAATGAACGTGTAGAAAAAGAGATTGATAGAGTCTTTTTCCAAACAACACACTCTATTCATCATCGTCATCATCCTTACGTGGCGTATATTATTACTGAAGGTCATCTCTATAGAGCGGAATCGAAAACTAAGTTGTCATATCCATTAAGTAGTTATACGGATATGGATATTGATGATTTTGGTATGGTCAAAGAGTTTAAAATATATCGGGATAAAAACCATTTTTTACTACATACATCACTTAATAGTGCAGAGTTACTTATAAAAATTCGTCAATTAAATGATGAATAATTATAGTAACCCTCTTAACTCTTTTTTTCTTTTTTCAGAAGCGAAACTTGCTTCAATACTATTTGAGACTAATTTTTTGGCATCTCTTTTACTCATCTCCAACCCCTTGGCTAAAGCTTCAAAATTTTCTGTCAGATAGCCTCCAAAATAAGCGGGATCATCAGAGTTAATCGTAACACAAACTCCTTTTTCTAACATTGCTAATACGTTATGATGTTCTATGTCTTCAAAAACTGCTAGCTTAATGTTGGAAAGGGGGCAGACTGTTAAGGGAATTTTATTTTGTACAAGATGTTCTATTAAAAAAAGATCATCCATAGCACGTACTCCATGGTCAATTCGTGATACTTTTAATTTATCAAGCGCGGTCCAAATATATTCAGGTGGTCCTTCTTCTCCTGCATGAGCAACAGTTAATAATCCCAGTTTACGTGCTTTTTCAAATACTTTTTCAAATTTTTGAGGTGGATTTCCTTGTTCTGAACTGTCTAAACCAACGGCAATAAAATATTCTAAGTAAGGTTCAGCTTCTTTAAGGGTGTTAATCGCGTCCTGCTCACTTAAATGACGTAAAAACGAGAGAATAAGATGACTGCTAATGCCTAGTTTTTTTTCTCCATCACGAAGTGCTTTTGAAATACCTATAATAACAGTCTTAAATGATATTCCTCTTTGAGTGTGGGTTTGAGGGTCAAAAAAAGGTTCTACATGACGAATATTTTGTTCATCACATTTTGTGAGATACTCCCACGTTAAGTCATAAAAATCCTGTTCTGTTTGCAGAACATTAGCTCCTTGATAATAGATATCTAGAAACTCTTGAAGATTATTAAACTTATAGGCTTTTTTAATCGCTTCAATAGTATCAAAAGGGAGTGATATTTTATTTTTTTCTGCAAGTTTAAACATTAGTTTTGGTTCTAGACTACCCTCTAAGTGCATATGTAATTCAACTTTTAAGAGACTATTTAACCATTCATAGCTTATTTTAGACATGATAACTCCCTTTTGTCTTTTAAATATAATAACACAAAAATTGTTTAGCTATTATTTATGTAAGAAGAGTAAACTTACTAAATGTATACCATTTATCTCATTTTTGTGATGTTAATCACAGAAATGAGATAAAAGTTATCGGTATAATATTTAAATAGACAAGGAGAGTGTTATGAAACTTAAGTTGATGACTTTAATTTTTGGTGCGGTTATGATGGCGCTTATCGGTGCAACGTCGGTCAGTGCAAGTGACTCAAAATGTGGCGCAGGTAAATGTGGTGCTGGAAAATGTGGTGGTGCTAAAAAAGCGGATTCAAAATGTGGTGGTGCTAAAAAAGCGGATTCAAAATGTGGTGCTGGAAAATGTGGTGGTGCTAAAAAAGCGGATTCAAAATGTGGTGCTGGCAAATGTGGTGATGCTAAAAAAGCGGATTCAAAATGTGGTGCTGGTAAATGTGGTGGTGCAAAAAAAGCTCCTGCTCAAAGTAAATGTGGCGCGGGTAAATGCGGTTGATTTTAGGTGCTTCGGCATCTAAAACTATAGATAAGTACTTTAAGAAGTGTTTATTTTTAATTTTAAAATAGAGAAGGATTTATGATGATATGTACAGTAATGAAAAAGACAAATGCTATTTTGAACTATTCACAAGATATTGTACTTTTAGGATTACGTCTACTTTTAGCGTATACATTTTACGCTCCTGCAATGGCTAAAATTTCTGATATAAGTGCAACTGCAATGTGGTTTGAATCGATGGGAATACCTCTTCCAACACTGAATGCATATATGGCAGCTGGAACAGAGATGGCCGGCGTTGTTTTATTAACATTAGGTTTAATGACGCGTTATATTTCTATTCCACTTATTGGTGTTATGGTAGTGGCAATATTAACGGTTCATGGTGTTAATGGTTTTTCAGTGATTCAAGAAGGATTTGCAGTCATAAATCCTTATGTGAATGGTGAGCTTATTGAGGGCACAGTGGTTGTTTTACAAAATGGTTATGAGTTGGTTTTATACTATAGCTTAATGTTAGCGGTTTTAGTGAGTCATGGTGGGGGACGTTTAAGTCTTGATTATTTTCTTGATAAAAAAATAGAGAATAACTAAAGAAGGCCTCTTAACTTTAGCTATTTTTACTTAATGTTTGAATGCTATATCATCAACAAGATGTTTTAAAATGTCTCTATTATCTAAAAACATAGAGATTTTATAACTTAAAACTAGTGATGCTATAGTTCCAATTAGTGTTAATTCAAACATAAAGACTCCTTCTATTTTTATAATTATAAACGTATTTCCTCACATTCTTATCACAACTACTAATGAAGAACAATCTAACTTAATATTTTAGATTCAATTTGTTAACTTTTTAATAAAGAAAATTATTTAGAAAGTGCTTCATACGCAAGTTTCCTAATCCAATCATTAAACTTGATATCATTTTTCATACAGTAATCTGCAAAAGTTTTTAACTCCTGGGGTGTCACCATTAACTCGATCTCTACTAGCTTTTTATTATCACTAACAAGTGTTTCTATTGTTTTATACTCTTTCATGATAAGTAGCTCACTATCATATTCTTGTGACGTTTTTCATAACACATGGCACCAAAGTTAATATAGGGGTTAGTTATTTTTAAATTATCTATTTTCATAAGTAGTTTTTACAATAAATTTATAAAATAGAGAACTTAGAATAAAACTACTTTTTATTTTGAGTGAATTTTAAATGTTCCATCAAAATTTTGAGGAGGATTTTCTAAATAATTTTGAATACGTCCAATATAGACTTCATAGAGTTTTTTATTGTTGACATGGAACAGTGTTTGAAACTCTTTAAGTGCGTCTTCGAACTGTGAGTCTCGATATAGTCCTAAGGCATGAGTATATTTTTTTAGTTCATCTGATAATTGTGTAGAACCTTTTGCTATCACTTCATAGAGTGTTGTAGCCTCATTTTTTCCTTGGACCTGAACACGGTCCAATTCACAGAATAGGTATTCATCTTGAAGAAGTTTTTTGGTATGTTGGGTAATAATAAGAGCAACGCCATAAAACTTGGTTAAACTCTCAACACGAGAGGCTAGGTTTACCTGATCTCCAATTATAGTATAGTCAGAGCGTTCACTTGAACCCATCTCTCCTACAATACACTCTCCACTGTTGATTCCAATTCCAATTTTTATGGTGACATTAAATTCATCAAGAAGTTTATGATTAAGTTGTTCAAGTTGTTTCAGTTGTTCTAATGCACTACTCACTGCGGCATCTGCATGATATTCCATTTTTAGTGGAGCATTCCAATATGCCATAATAGCATCACCGATGAACTTATCCACTGTACCTTTGTATTTATCAATTGCTTTTACCATGTCTCCCATGTAGATATTAAGAAGCTCAATTAAACGTGCCGGATCATGTATCTCTTCTGAGAGCTTGGTGAAACCACGAATATCACTAAAAAAGATACTAACCTCTTGCTTAGTAACTTGTAGACTATCATTATCATGTTTTAAAAGGTCATCCACAACACTAGCAGATACTTTTTTACTAAATTGTTTGTGCATTCTATTTTTTTGAAGGTTTTCAAAATAGTAAGAAACTAGAGCAAAAATACCGGTTGTTAACAAAATAGTAATAATAGGTGCACTTAATCCAATAATAATCTGTTGTGTAAAAATAAAATAGTAATTGGTATACAGAAGTACTCCAAAACTAATGAGATAAATAAAAGGTGAATATTTAGCTGGCATTTTAAAAAGAATCGTACCCAAAATTAGTGTTGAAAAAAATACCAAAAGCATACTAATGGCTTTATCATTTGAAGGTTTATAAAAGAAGTCTTGATTTAACATATTATCAATGGCGGTAGCATGGACTTCAACACCTGGCATGGAAGCGTCGTATTGTGTTGCCACTAAATCATTAAGCCCAATATCCGAAGTTCCAATAAGAATGAACTTTCCTGCAACATCTTCAGGTTTAAAATTATTATTTACAATATCATAAAAAGAGAGGTAAGGATATTGATACCCTTTACCTCTAAAGTTAAGATAAATTTGGGCAGAGTCATCCGTTGGAATAAATCCAAAACTCATATTAACACCATTTACTCCTGTCTCATCCATAAACAGTTCGACATTTTCACTTTGAGAAGCGATTCTGACCATTTCAAAAGAAAGCGAGGGGTAGAGTTCATCTTTATGAACAATATATAGAGGTACTTTATCAATAATACCACCAGTAATATTGGTCAGGTTAAACGTTGCACTGGAATATGCAGCAGAGCGTAGAGGTTCAATATTATTGTGAACACCTAGACCTTGGTTAAAGAAATGTAAATTTTTAATACCACTTACAGAGGGTTTGGCATTTATTAAGGGCTCTTTTTGCGAATTTGTTTTTTGCATATCGAAAAAATAGCCTAAAATAGTAGGGGTTTGAGAAATAATATCGGCAAAAATAGTGTCATTATTGGGATATTGTGTAGGATTTTTAAGTTGAAGCTTTTCCGCCATATGGTGTGGAGAGAGTTTATCAGGTGCTGAAAAAACCATATCAAAACCAATAATTCCTGCTCCAGCATTGTGTAAATTAACTAAGGCTTGTGCAATTTTATCTCGAGAAAATGGCCATTGACCATACTTCTCAATACTTTTGGCATCAATATCCACAATAGAAATTTGAGATGAGGGCTCAACTTTATCATGATACTTTAGATATTGAGCAGTAATTTTTTGATCTAAAGCATTGTAAAGTGAAGGCATAAAAAAGAGTGAACTTTCAACTGTGAAAAATAAAATAGTTATAAGAGAAAAATATATTAATGAACGGTTCATGTTGAGATGATATAATTTTCTTACTATTAAAAAACTTAAAGAAGACATGATGAAAAAATTATGGATTATCTCTGTACTGCTAGGAAGTTCTCTTTTATCTGCTGATCAAAGTATTGTATCAACTGGTGATGTATTAGTTAATGGAAAAGTATTGACAGAAAATACAACTATTAAAGCAGGTGATATTGTTGAAACAAAGGCAAAATCTAAAGTACGATTTAATATTGGTAAAGATGCTTTTATGGCACAAGGTAAAAGTAAATTTAGCTTTAAAAAATCAAAAGGTCAACGTATTTTAAATGTTATCAATGGTGGTGTTTTAAGTGTTTTTGAACATGGTAATCACGGAATAGAAACACCTAACATGACGGCCGGTGTTCGTGGTACGGCTACATTTACTATGGTTAAAGAGGGAAAAACATATTATTGTACTTGTTATGGGCATACAGAACTTGAAGCAAAAGATTATGATGCTCAAAAAACTTTAAAAGCAACGCATCATAATATGGTATGGATTACTCCAAATAAAATTCAACCTGCCAAAAATATGGAGGGCCATACTGATAATGAACTTCGTCTTTTAGAAAATATGGTGGGACGTGTTGCAGAGTTTGATAAACTTGATGGGGCTTTGAACTCTAATCTTTTAAATCGTTATAACTAGTCCGGTTAGAGACTAGTTACAGATTTAAATTTAAACTTAATCGATCTAGTCGATGTATGAACAGCAGTAATCTGTTAACGTTTTTACTTTTACTTTAAACTTTGCATTAGCAATAACATTAAATGAAGTTGGCGCAATAATAGTTTCCCATTCTGTAGAATTAGGTTGTTGTAATTCTAATTCTCCTGCCATGATCTCCATAATTTCAGCTTTAGCTGTACCAAACTCATACTCACCAGGCATCATAATACCTAATGTTTTCACTTCACCACTATTAAACGTAACCGTTCTTGATGTTACTTGTCCACCGAAATAAACATTTGCTGCTTTTACGAGTTCTACATTTTCAAATTTTGACATTGTGTTCCTTTTATTTTGGGTTAATAACTTTTTTAATGGCTTTAGGAAGATGCGCAAAAGCTATTGTTGTAGATTTTACTTTTTTATCACTTTCATAGATATTAATATCTACTCTCATTGTGTTAGGATTATATTTTATTAGTTTAACTAACGCACCATCTTCAGTTATAAATTCAATGATTCTATCTTCTAAAGATAATATAGCTTTTTTCTTAGCCATTAAAATTTTATTTTAATATGATTTAGTACTCTATTGAAATCTATCATGATATGAGATAAATTCCTGTATCTTTTATCTCTATTTTTCCACTGCTTTTAAGTATTTGTAATGTTGCTTTAAAATTCTTTTTGCTCATTGAAAAAATATCTTTTATAACTTCAGCATCACTTTTAGAGTTATAAGGAAGAATTCCACGATTTTCTTGAAGTAGTGCCATGACTTTTTCTTCAAGTGAAGTTGATTTATTACTGTTTGTTTTACCCAATGCTTGTAAAGAGATGTCTAGTTTACCATCACTTCTAACAAGTTTGACATAAGCATCACGTCGATCACCTACATTTATTTTTTCAAAAATTTCATTTTCATAAACAAGACCTTCGAAATTGTTATTTACAATAACTTTATATCCCATTGGTGTTTTTGCAAAGACTAAAATTTCTACTTTTGAATTAGGGAAAAGTCCTTGAATATCAGAAGATAAAAATTGTGTGATTTTTTCAACTCCAATAAGACGTTCACTAAGGTCATCTTTCACAATACGAATAAAACGTTTGTCTCCATGATAAATAGGATTTTTTTGACGGTTTTTAGGAATAAAAAGATCTTTAGCTAAACCCCAATCCATAAAAGCACCGATGTTCGCCGTATCAACACACTCTAAAAAGGCAAACTCATTTAACATAGCAAAGGGAGTCAGTGTAGTTGCGATGAGACGGTCTTCAGAATCAGTGTAAACAAAAACATCAACTTCATCTTCTTCAACAAGGTTTTTATCATAATATAAGTTCGGAAGTAGAACATCACTTTCATCTTGAGCGACTAAATAAGCGCCTTGTGGGGTGACACGGTCAATGACAAGGTGATTCATTACACCTAATTGAATTGTCTCTTCGATCGTACTTTCTGGTATGTCTTTTGTAGTAGGTATTTCCGTCATGATAACTCTTTTCTTTTTGAAATGATAACATGAAATACGAAACTAATTTCAATTAATATACTATTTTTAAATAGATTTAACACTAATTGTGACTAGATAAGATTTTTTATAAGTTTAATTTCAATATAATTTCAAATATTTTTAATATAAAAGGAATACAATGAAAAAAACTCTTTCTCTAATCGCGATTAGTGCTGCTGCACTTTTAACAATGACTGGATGTTCTTCTAAATCTATGACACTTAGTGGTGCAACTCCAGCACTTCAACCAATGGCTTCATGTGCTAAATATGAAATTATTGGTGATGCTACAGGTACGGCTTCAGGTAGTACATTACTTATGCTTTTTAATATTGGTGGTGATAACAGTACAGGTTCAGTTGTTACTTCTTCTGCTGTTCCAAGAATTGGTGTTGTTGATCCAGTAAATGCTTCAGCTATCTACCATGCTATCGAAAGTGTTCCTGGTGCAGATGCAATTATGGCTCCACGTTATACAGTAGCACAAAATGGAATTCCATTTATCTTTTCAGCAAGAACGGTTACTGTAAAAGGTAAAGCTGTTAAATATAGCTCTGCAGAGTGTAGCAAAAACTAAGTATAAAATTTATATCTTCTTTATAGAAGATATAAATGATTTCAAAAAAATTATTGTTAAATTTTTTGAAATCATTTAAGGATTTTATTTGAAATCATTTGTTAGCTCTCTTTTCCTTCTCCTTATTGTAGGGTGTAGTAATAAAGTACCCCACATTGAGTCAAATACTCTCGTAACTACTAAAACTCATAATTCAGTTGAATACAAAGAAAATAAATCGTATGTATTTATGTATAGAAAACCCGCTTTTATGTTTGGTAGTGCTACTACACTAGAAATACTCTTTGATGGGAAGCGATTAGGAACTTTGGATAATAAAGAAGGGGCCTTCTTAGTTGAAACAGAAGAAGGACGTCATAACTATGAAGTTTTTAGTAATACCCTCGGAGAACGCTTTTTACAAGCGGCAGGTGTTGTGACAGTTAAAAAAGATGAAAAAAAGATTATTGAATTTGATTCTATTTATTCACAAGTGAAAAATTATCCTCAAACCTATATACACGCTGCTAATATTAAAGATATTATAACTTTAGACGTTAATAAAAATGGTACAAGTACTGTTAATTCCTTAATAGCGTCAAGTAAAATGTTAAATAATCAATTTAACTATAAAAGTGCTCAACATAATAATTCGAATTCTTATGCTTTAATTATAGGTATTAGTAAATATCAAGAAAATACAACAGTTGAGTATGCTGAGCAATCAGCACAATCTTTCTCACAATTAGTAAATATAACATTTGGTGTTCCAAAAGAAAATATTATTACATTATTTGATGAGAAAGCAACAAGTGGACAGTTAAAAAGTAAACTTGCATTAGTTAAAGAACTAGCAGAGAAAGAAGGCAATATTTATATTTACTTTGCAGGACATGGCGTTCCTGGAAAAGATGGGAATACTTATATTCTACCTTATGATATGAATGCAGATTCAATACATTTAGAACCAAATTTACAATTAAATAACATATATAAAAAACTGAAAACAATAGAAGCTAAACATGTATATGTCTTTATGGACAGTTGTTTTAGTGGGAAAGACGACAGTGGCGACTTATTGTATAAAGGGGTTGCCCCTGTTTTGAAAGTTAATAAAACAAAAGTTGATAATGATAAAATTACGGTACTAAGTGCAGGTAGTTCAAAAGACTTCGCCAATGATTACAAGAAACAAGAACAACGTCTATTTAGCTATTTTTTAATAAAAGAGTTGGCTTCAGGTAAAAAAAATCTCAATGAAGTTTATAAAACTATAAGAAGACAAGTGAAGAAGCATTCATTAATGAAAGGGATAGGTTATAAACAAATTCCAGAAATTAATGGTAATAGGGATATTCAGCTTTATTAATAGCCATTTAAAGTCTCCTACTCAAATTAACTTAAAAACTTTCTTAGTTTAATAAACAATTAAATAACTTTTCGGTACAATCCGTCTCCACTTCACTACTTTAGAACATAATAGTTGAATGTTTGTGTTTATATTTACTATAAATACTAGACACAAGTATTGGTTGCTTTTTTAAAAAGTAACCTAGAAGTAGTGCATGATGGTTATTTAAAAATATGGAGCTTACCATGAAAGTACGTTCTTCAGTAAAGAAGATGTGTGATGATTGTAAAGTTATCAAACGCAAGGGAATTGTTAGAGTAATCTGCAAAAACCCAAAACACAAACAGAGACAAGGATAAGCATGGCACGTATTGCTGGTGTGGACTTACCTAAGAAAAAACGTTTAGAATATGGTTTAACATATATCTTTGGAATTGGCTTACATGCCTCTCGCCTTATTTTAAAAGCGACAGGAATTGATGGAAACAAACGTGTTCACGAATTAAGTGAAGATGAAGTTGCAAAATTAGCTATTGAAATTCGTGAAAACCATATGGTGGAAGGTGACCTTCGTAAGAAAGTTGCTATGGACATCAAAGGTTTAATGGAAATAGGTTCTTACCGTGGTATTCGTCACCGTCGTGGTCTTCCATGTCGTGGTCAAAAAACGAAAACTAATGCGCGTACTCGTAAGGGTCGTAAGAAAACTGTTGGCGCAGCATAAGGATTATTGAATGGCAAAAAGAAAAGTAACTCGTAAAAAAGTCGTAAAGAAGAATATTGCTCGTGGTATTGTTCATATCGCAGCATCATTCAATAATACTCTCGTAACTATTACTGATGAGATGGGTAATATGATTGCATGGAGTTCTGCTGGAAGCCTTGGTTTCAAGGGTTCTAAAAAATCAACACCATTTGCTGCACAGCAAGCGGTTGAAGATGCAGTTGAAAAAGCTCAGGTTCATGGAATTAAAGAACTTGGTATTAAAGTTCAAGGTCCAGGTTCTGGTCGTGAAACTGCTGTTAAAGCTGTAGGTGCTATCGAAGGTATCCGTGTTACATTTATGAAAGATGTTACACCATTACCACATAACGGTTGTCGCGCGCCTAAACGTCGTAGAGTTTAAGGAGATTACTGATGGCAAGATATAGAGGTCCAGTAGAGAAAATCGAAAGAAGATTTGGTGTAAGCTTAAATCTTAAAGGTGAGCGTCGTTTAGCAGGTAAGTCTGCTCTTGACAAACGTCCTTATGCTCCAGGTCAACATGGTCAACGTCGTAAAAAAGTTTCTGAATATGGTTTACAACTAAACGAGAAGCAAAAAGCGAAATTCATGTATGGTGTTTCTGAAAAGCAATTCCGTGCATTATTCGTTGAAGCAAAACGTCGTGATGGAAATACAGGTACAAACCTTGTTACATTAATTGAACAACGTTTAGATAATGTTGTTTATCGTATGGGATTTGCATCAACTCGTCGTTTTGCACGTCAACTTGTTAATCACCGTCACATTCTTGTTGATGGTAAACGTGTTGATATTGCATCATACCGTGTTAAACCAGGTCAAAAAGTTGAGATTCGTGAAAAAAGTAAAAACAACCCTCAAGTTGTTCGTGCTATTGAATTAACAAGCCAAACTGGTTTAGCGCCATGGGTTGACATCGATGCTGATAAAAAATTCGGTATCTTTACACGTCTTCCAGAACGTGAAGAGATTGTTATCCCAGTTGAAGAACGTTTAATCGTTGAGCTTTACTCGAAATAATTGATAATACTAAATAAGGCGTTGTAAAATGAATAAGATCAAAACATCTCCACTTCTTCCTAAAGAGTTTGTAGTTGAACAAATTAGTGAAAATGAAGCGAATATAATTGCGTATCCATTTGAAGCAGGTTATGCTGTTTCATTGGTTCACCCAATTCGTCGTTTTTTACTAAGCAGCTCTGTTGGATATGCTCCTACAGCTATTAAAATTGAGGGTGCTAAGCATGAATTTGATTCTGTGCGTGGTATGCTTGAAGATATTTCTGACTTCATTATTAATTTAAAAGATATTCGTTTTAAATTAAATGGTGAAGCTGATTCAGTTGAAGTAAACTATACGTTTACTGGACCTTGTGAAATTAAAGGTTCAGATCTTCAAAATGATGAAGTATCAATAGTGACACCGGATGCATTTTTGGCAACTTTAAACGAAGATGCAACGCTTGATTTTTCGATAAAAATCCAACAAGGTATTGGATATGTTCCTAGTGAAGATATTCGTGAAGAGTTAGGCGAGGGTTATATTGCTCTTGATGCTTACTTCACACCAATTCGTAAGGCAACTTATGCAATTGAAAATATTTTAGTAGAAGATAATCCAAACTTTGAAAAAGTAGTACTAAACATTGTAACAGATGGTCAAATATCACCTGTAGATGCGTTTAAAAACTCTTTAGAAGTTATGTATGCTCAAATGGCTGTATTTAACAGTGAAATTAGTATTCAAGCTCCTGTGACAATTGAACGTGTTGAAGAGAGTCCAGATCTTAAAAAACTTATTGCAAGAATTGATGAATTAGGTTTAAGCGCACGTAGCTTTAACTGTCTTGATCGTTCAAGTATTAAATACATTGGAGAGATTATCATGATGAGTCAAAATGATCTTAAAAATGTAAAAAATCTTGGTAAAAAGTCTTTTGATGAGATTGTAGAAAAAGTTGAAGAATATGGATTTTCTGTAGGTGCTGACCTTGCTGATGATATCGCAAGTGCACTTAAAAAGAAAATAGAAGCAGAATAAAGGAACCTATAGATGAGACATCGTCATGGATACCGCAAACTAGGTCGTACAAGCTCACATCGTGCAGCTTTACTTAAAAACCTAAGTATTGCATTAATCGAACATGGAAAAATTGAAACAACTTTAATTAAAGCAAAAGAGCTACGCTCTTATGTTGAAAAATTAATTACTACTGCACGTGATAACGATTCTAACGCTCACCGTGCTGTATTTGCTGCTTTACAATGTAAAGAGAGCACAAAAGCTTTATTAAACGATATTGCACCAAAGTATGTTGAACGTACTGGTGGATATACTCGTATTATTAAAACTCGTATTCGCCGTGGTGACGCTACAACTATGGCATTTATCGAACTCGTTTAATTACGAGTCGATAGCCCCTCCTTCAAATAACTTAAATCATCCATACAAGACATAATATGAAAAAAAGAATAGGTTTTGGTACATATCGTATTACAGAACATAATCCAGAACATTTAGAAGCCTTAACTCATGCCCTAAAATTAGGTGTTAATTTAATTGATACTTCAAGTAATTATATGAATGGTGAAGCAGAATGTGCTATAGCAAAAGTATTCGCCACATTAAGTTCAGAAGTAACTGATAAGGTAGAAATTGTCTCTAAATTTGGCTACATTCAAGGTCCGCTTTTAGAAGAAATAAAAGCGAATGAGAATAAATACAAAAATGTAGTGAAATATAGTGATACTTGTTACCACAGTATTGAATCAAAATTTATAAGCGAACAACTTACGAGTTCTCTTTCTCGACTTAATATAGATAGCATAGATTGCTATCTTATTCATAATCCTGAATATTATATTTTAGATTCACTTAATCGTGGTCTTCCTAAAGAAAAAATGTTAGATGAAATGTTACAACGGATTTACGATGCATTTTTAACTTTAGAAAATGAAGTTGCATTAGGAAGAATAAAAGCTTATGGAATAAGTTCAAATAGCTTTTCTAAGTCATCAAGTTCTGAAGAATTTTTGCCTTATGAAGATTTAGTAACTTTAGCAGAACATGCAGCTAAAGAACTTCACATTGAATCTCACCATTTTACAACAATTGAATTGCCTATAAACATGATTGAGAGAGAAGGTTTAAAATGTGCTAAATGGGCAAAGGCAAATGGACTACATGTTTTAGTAAATCGGGCATTAAATGCTCAATATATTGATAAGGAGCATGGGGTTCAAATGTATCGCATTGCAGATTATAGTGAGCCTAGTGAATATTACCATCATCTTAATGCCCTATTAGAACTAACCGATGTTGAATCACTTCAAAATGTACATAACTTAATTGGTCAGCTTGATGATAATCGTCATAAATTCACTTGGATAGGTGCTTATGATAATTTTTTATATACACAAATTTTGCCTCACCTTAGAAATAGTTTTGAGGTTTTAGATGAGCAACTGCAGTTTGAACTTGCAACACAAATGAATGACTTTCTAACCCAGTATGCTAAAATGGTAGCATTTGAGTGTAGTAAAAATACAAAAAGAGAGCTGGCTAGCGTCTTAAGTGAATGTACTCGACCACTACAAGAGTGTGCACTACAGTTTTTAGACAAACAAGACGATATTGATACTATATTGATAGGAATGCGAAAGCTATCTTATGTCAACGATATTTTAAATAATAGATAAATTACAAAGTTATAAAAAGTAGTTTATTACATATTAAGCGATATTATCTTATTTTATGATAATTAAATAGAAGAGGAAAACAAAATGATTCCATTTACAGATGAAGAGCTGATGAACCCAGTTAGTGCAGTAATAGATAAAGTTCGTCCATCATTGGCACTTGACGGTGGTGATATTGCTTTTATAACAGTAAAAAACTCAGTAGTATATGTTCAACTTCAAGGTGCTTGTGTAGGCTGTGGAAGCAGTGGTACAACACTTAAATATGGAGTAGAAAGACAATTGAGAATGGATATTCATCCTGAATTAACAGTTGTTAATGTTCCTCACGGTATGGAGAATCAGATCGACAGTTTGTAAAAAACACCTTTAAATAAGGAGATCGTTATGAAAATTATGAATAAATATAAAACATTATTAGAAGCAAAAGATTATTTTTCAAGTTCAAAATATGATGAAGCATTACGTAATTATGCCTTGGTTCTTAAAGAGTACCCCAACTCTAAAGAAGCTTATAACGGTGCAATATTAGCCGAAATGGCGATGAGCGGTGAAGCTGGTGCGGAAGAACTATTTGATTATTATATTGTTTTAAGAGAAGAAAATTCAGACCAAGCAGACACTATTATTTCAGAAATACTAGAAACTATGGATGGCTCATTAGAAGAAATTACTGAATTATTAAAAAATCCAGTACAAGAAAAACTACTTTACGAAGATGGTATTTTGTATGAAGATTTTAAAAAATTAATTGTAGAAGATGGTGATTTCAAAACAACTTTTGAAAATATTATGTTTTCAACTCGTGTAATTATTACCGCAAAAGATGATTTTGTAGATTTTTTAGATCAACTTATAACTAATGAGTACCGTGAAATGGCAATGAGCTATTTAGAAGGTGCCTTAAGTGTTTATCCTAATGATCCTGCGTTACGTACACAAATCGAGCGTTTAACTCAAAAAAGTGATTAATTAATATATGAAAATTGAACTTCCAGAACAGAGTTTTCGCTATGTCAGTGAAAACTCTCAAGATTGTGATTCCCAAACGGCCTTTGTATTAACCTCCCAAAATAAAAAATATTTAGAAAATGCTAAAAAGAATGGTGCGCATTCTATTATTAGTATTAAGGATATTAGAAAACTTTTTGGTATTGATCGTATTAAAATTATTGGTATTACCGGTACTAATGGTAAAACAACAACGGCAAGTGCTATCTACTCTTGTATGTTAGATTTAGATTACAAAGTTGCTATGCAGGGGACACGTGGTTTTTTTATGAACGATAAGGTTATTGAAGAGAAGTCTTTAACAACACCAAGTGTCTTAAATACTTATAGACATATTTATCAAGCAGTTGTTAGTGGATGTGAGTACTTTGTTATGGAAGTTAGTTCTCATGCTATTGTGCAAGAGAGAACAGAAGGTTTAGAATTTGAACTAAAAATTTTAACCAACATTACTCAAGATCATCTTGATTATCATAAAGATATGAATGAATATATTCGTGTTAAAAATAGCTTTTTTCAAGATAGTGGTAAAAAGCTTATTAACCGAGATGAAGCACGTGCAGATTTTAATTTTAAAAATGCATTTACGTACGGTATTGAAAATGCGGCTACTTATAAAATAATGGCATACTCTTTAAATGATGGTCTACGCGGTGTAATGCATCACTTTCAAGATGTTCATGTTTTTGATGCTGAGCTATATGGATTTTTTAATTTATATAATTTAACTGCGGCAATTGCTGCTATTAATATTGTAACAAATAGAAAAATTGATGATATCTGCGAAGTGGTTATTAATTTTGCTGGTGTTAGTGGAAGAATGGAAGTGGTGAGTCATAAACCTCCTGTTCTAGTTGATTTCGCACATACACCAGATGGAATGCAGCAAGTTCTTAATGCACTTAAAGAGAAAGAACTTTTAGTTGTTTTTGGTGCAGGAGGGGATAGAGATATTTCAAAACGTCCTCTGATGGGACGTGTAGCCGCAACATTAGCAAAAAAAGTTTATATAACTAGTGATAATCCTCGTCATGAAGAGCCACAGAAAATAGTAGATGATATTTTAGAGGGTATTTCTGATAAATCAAATGTTATTGTTGAATTAAATCGTAAAATTGCAATTCAAAAAGCGTTAGATGCGCAGAGTGATGATGAAGTTGTTGTTATCTTAGGTAAGGGTGATGAAACCGTTCAAATTATTTATGATGAAAAATTCCCTTTTGATGATAGAGAAATAGTTAGAGAATTATTACATAAAAAAGAAGCATTAGCTTAATAAAAACTTTATATCTTTAAAGTAATAGTATCTTTTTAATATTGCTTTGATATAATTTCGCAATTAAATTTCAAGGAGACAAGTATGGGTGTTCCACAACCAGCTTTTTATATTTTCAAATGTGAGCAGTCAGCTCCTCCCGGTATGCCGAAACCATCATGTGTTCGTCCCGATACACAAGATCTGTTTCAACACTTAGCACAAACTTTAATGCAAAAAGGTATTATTGGTACAGTTCAACCGATTCGTACAGGATGTATGAACCGTTGTAGTGCAGGACCAATTATGCTAGTTGAACCAGGACATGTAATGTATGCTGGTCTTGATAAAGCTAAAATTTCTCGTATTGTTGATGAACATATCATTGGTGGTAAAGTTGTTGATGAGTATGTAATATCAGAAGAGATGTGGGATACTGCAATTTCTCCATCAGATATGATGCAACAGATGGGACGCTAGTAAATTATGGTTATTGAAATGCTTTATAGTAAAATTCATCGTGCTACGGTGACGGATGCCAACTTAAATTATGTTGGATCGATAACCATAGATGAGGAGCTTTTAGAAGCTTCTAAAATGCGTGTTGGCCAAAAAGTTGAGATTTTAAATATTAACAATGGAGAGCGTTTTTCTACTTATATTATTTTAGGAGAGCGTGGTAAACGTGATATGTGTTTGAACGGTGCAGCCGCTCGTAAAGTACACAAAGGCGATAAAATTATTGTTGTTGCTTATGCAACATACAATGAAAAAGAGTTAGAAGATTATAAACCAACTGTTGTTATCGTTGATGACAACAATGACATTGCCCAAATTAACAAAAGTATCTAAATATGTTTGGTAATATGGGTGATATGACAAAAATGCTCGAAGGGATGCAAGAGTCTGCCAATAAAATGGAAGAGGAACTGGCATCTAAAGAGTTTAGTGTTAAGACAGGTGGTGGAATGGTGAAAATTTCTATGAATGGTAAAGGTCAAACAACCGATTTAGAAATTGACGATTCACTACTTGAAGATAAAGAATCATTACAAATTTTACTAATGTCTGCAATAAATGATGTTTCTAAAATGGTTGAAGATTCGAAAAAACAGAGTGCAATGGGAATGTTAGGTGGAATGAACCCTTTTGGTCAGAGTTAATGCAAAATTTTGCGTTAACGCGTCCACTTATTTACCCTTTCTTCTTCTTATTTCTTTTTAATCAAATACTTTTATCTTGTAGTGGTGAATATAAAGTTGAAAACTACAAAACATGCCAAAAAAAACTAAACGATGCTAATGTCTTTTCACTAGGTACTACATCACTTCCTTTAAAAAATAAAAAACGATTACTCTATATTGGACATGAACATAAACATCTTCTCAAAAATTTTAATGTTATAAAATATGACCCTTTTTTAGGATTAGCACTTATTAATGATAAAAACGCTTTTAAATATCCTTTTTTGTTTGCTTCAAAACAATCTTGTAGAGCTGCTTCAATTGCTAAAGAAACAGTGATGACAGTAGAAAAAAATCATAAACAGATAGGATTAAATCAGTTAAGTGGTTATGTAGAACCTCTTTATGTTCCTTCTGTATTAACAGACAGTTGCTGCTCTTTGCAAAGTCTTGTTACTCCACGTGGAGTAATTGAAAAAGCGTATTTAGAAAATTTTATAAACCGTAAAAATATGATATATGCCGATGCTGGAATACGATTAATTAATAAAAATAAAAAAATTCTTATTAGTGATGTTGACCCTTTTATCATTAAAAATGAATTTACCATTGGAGATGAGCTTCTTAAAATTGATGGACAAAAGGTTATTTCTGCTTCTTTAGCAATGCAAAAAATACTTTTTTCAAAAGTTGGTAAGAAGGTGATATTTACAGTAAGGCACAATAAAAAAGAGAGAGCAAAAACTATTCTTTTGAAAAAACGTTTGGGTGGTGGACTCTTAAGTGATACCTTTTTAGAACATAGAGGGCTCTTTTTTGATAAAAACTTTACTTTAATTAAAGATGTAAAGCAGTTACAGTTAAAAAAAGGTGACACCTTATATAAATTGAATAATAGAGAAGTTAGTGAAGATAATGATATTCGCAAGCATTTTAAACCGTATTCAAATAATCATCTTTTAATTAAACGAAATGGATTTCAGTTTTTTGTCGTTATAAAAGCACTTTATAGTAAGAAAAATACAGATCCTTTATCAAAATTTGAGACAAAATAGTTTTAAACACCACTGTTCTTAAAACTATCATGATAAAATTCTATATTAAAAATAGAGGATGAAAAAAGCTATGAAACACTCTTATGTGGAACGTTTTGAAAATTTTTTAAATGCTAATCTCCCGCAAGCTTCTAGCTTTCATCCTCATTATGAAAAAGCGCTACAAACAATGCTAAATGCTGGGGGAAAACGTTTCCGACCTGTTCTCCTTTTAAGTGTTGTTGATGCGTATAACCCTCTTTTAATTCCTTCATCGTTACATGTTGCTTATGCCATAGAGTTGCTTCATACCTATTCATTAGTTCATGATGATTTACCCACTATGGATAATGCTGATTTACGTCGTGGTCACGAAACATTGCACAAAACGTATGATGATGTTACTGCAGTCCTTGTTGGCGATGCTCTAAATACTTATGCTTTTGAAGTATTAAGTAAAGCACCCCTTTCGGATAGTGTGAAAATTGAGTTAATACAAGAGCTAAGTTCTAACGGTGGCCATTCCGGTATGGTTTTAGGTCAGGCGATAGATTGTCATTTTGAAAATCACAATTTAGAGTTAGATCAGATAAAAGTTTTGCATACTAACAAAACTGCAAAATTAATTGCAGCCTCTTTAAAAATGGGTGCTATTATTGCAGACAAAACAGATTTAGCAGATGAAATTTATGATTTTGGTCTTGATATTGGTCTTTTATTTCAAATACAAGATGATATCTTAGATGTGACTCAAAGTTCTGAAGAAGCAGGAAAAACAACTAATATTGATGGTGATAAAAATAGTTTTGTAACTCTTCTAGGACTTGAAAAAGCGATGAATGAAGCTAATCTATTAAGTGAAAAATTAACACTACAATTAGAAAGTTTTGATGAGAATTTATGTCATAAATTGTCACCAATACTTAGTTCGTATTTAAACAGACACAAATTAAAATAAGGTATAAATAATGAGTAATGATATGCGTCAAAAAATGGCAGATACAATTAGATTTCTAGCAGCTGATATGGTTCAAGCAGCAAATTCAGGCCATCCTGGTGCACCAATGGGGCTTGCAGACATTGCAGTTGTTTTATCGGAGCATATGAATCACAACCCAAAAAATCCAGACTGGTTAAATAGAGACCGTCTTGTTTTTTCTGGTGGTCATGGTACAGGGCTTATCTACTCTTTATATTATCTTTGGGGATATGGTTTAGAAATTGAAGATCTAAAAAATTTTCGTCAATTAGACTCATTAACTCCAGGTCATCCTGAGTATGGACACACCAAAGGTGTTGAAATTACAACAGGTCCTTTAGGTCAAGGTGTTGCTAATGCAGTTGGTTTTTCTATGGCCTCAAAATATGTAGGGGCACAAACCAATTCTGACACAGCAAATGTAATAGATCATAATGTTTATGTACTTTGTGGTGATGGCGATTTAGAAGAAGGTCTTTCATACGAAGCATGTTCTATTGCAGGTCACATGAAACTTGATAACTTAATCTGTATTTTTGATTCTAATAGAATTACCATTGAAGGTTCAACAGAGTTAAGTACCTCAGAAGATATTAGAATGCGTTTTGAATCTCAAAATTGGGATGTTTTAGAAATCGATGGTCACAATTTTGAAGAAATTGATACTGCAATAGCAACAGCAAAAAAAGCAGATAAGCCCGTTTTTATTATTGCTAATACTATTATTGCAAAAGGTGCAGATAAACTAGAAGGCACACATCACGCACATGGTGCTCCATTAGGCGATGATGAAATTGCTATTTCTAAAACAAAAGCAGGTTTTGATCCAGAGAAAAAATTCTTTGTAGATGATGATGTTATGATTCGTTTTCGTTGTGCCATTGAAGAGGGTGATTTAGCAGAACGTGAATGGATTCATTCACTTAAAACATTACCATTAATGGAACAAAATGAAGCACTTGACGCATTGCAAAATCCTGATTTTACACGTATTGAATGGCCAGAATTTGATAAAGCTGATGCAACACGTAATACTAATGGAAAGATTTTAAATGTATTAGCTCGTGCCCTTCCAGGATTCATTGGAGGGAGTGCAGATTTAGGTCCTTCTAACAAAACAGAGTTAAAAGATATGGGAGAATTTCCAAAAGGAAAAAATATTCACTTTGGTATTCGTGAACATGCTATGGCTTCTATCACAAATGCTATGGCACTTTATGGTCCGATACTTCCTTTTTCTGCAACATTCTTTGTCTTCTCAGATTACTTAAAACCTGCCGCACGTATTGCTTCTTTAAGTGGAATTCAGCAATTTTTTGTTTGGACTCATGACAGTATTGGTGTTGGTGAAGATGGACCAACACACCAACCAATTGAGCAATTAAGTCAATTTAGAGCTTTACCAAATTTTTATGTGTTCCGTCCTGCTGATGGAAATGAAAATGTAGCATGTTGGCAAAAAGCGTTAGACATGAAACAATCTCCTTCTGCTTTTGTATGTTCACGTCAAAGTCTACCTCTTTTAGAGAAGCCAGTCCTTGGTGACGCGTATCAAGGTGGATACCTTTTAAGTGAAGATGATAATGCAACAATTACATTAATTGCTTCAGGTAGTGAAGTTGGATTGGCACTGGAAACGAAAAAAGTCCTTAATGAAAAAGGTACTAAAGTAAATGTTGTAAGTGTTCCATGTTTTGATCTTTTTATTGAGCAAGAACAATCGTATCAAGAATCAGTTATTAAGCCTAACACTAAAAAAATTGCTATTGAAGCGGCTCGTGGTATGGAGTGGTATAAAATTGCAGATGAAGTAGTAGGAATGGATACTTTTGGTGCTTCTGCTCCTGCAGGACTGTTATTTAAAAAGTTTGGATTTACAGCTGAAGCTATTTCAGCATCTTTATAATAAAGTAAATTAATAAATTAAACTTCTTTACGTTAAAATCTTGTAATCTAATTACAGGATTTTACTATGTCTTTAGCCTCTAAATTTTTACACAAAGATTCTGCTACTGGTATTTTGTTGATGATTGCAACGGTTTTAGCAATTATAATGGCAAACTCTCCACTCTCTTTTTTATATGATACTTTTTTAAATGTCCCTGTTGTTGTTAGTGTTGCTGATATTACTATAGCAAAACCATTACTCCTATGGATTAATGATGGTTTAATGGCTATATTTTTCTTTATGGTAGGATTGGAAATTAAGCGAGAAGTAATGCAAGGCAGTCTTTCTGAGCGTTCACAAATTGTACTTCCGGCATTTGCTGCTTTAGGTGGAATGCTTTTTCCTGCGCTAATTTATAGCTTTTTTAATTGGGGTGATGCTAATGCGATGAAAGGGTGGGCAATTCCTGCTGCAACAGATATTGCTTTTGCCTTGGGAATTTTATCATTATTAGGAAATAGAGTTCCCTCTTCGTTAAAAATATTTTTATTGGCATTAGCAATTATTGATGATTTGGGTGCCATTATTATTATCGCACTCTTTTATACATCAACGTTATCACTCAATTCTCTTGTTGTCGCTTTTATCATGATAAGTATTTTAATTGGGATGAATATTAAAGATATTCGAAATAATACGGCATATATTTTAGTTGGAATTGTATTATGGATTGCAGTGTTAAAGTCAGGTGTTCATGCTACGCTAGCCGGAGTTGTTTTAGGTCTTGTTATTCCGTGGAAAAATAATACTATGTCGTTTAGAACATTAGAAGATTCGCTTCACGCCCCTGTTAATTTTGTAATATTACCAATTTTTGCTTTTGCCAATGCAGGAATTGGATTTTCATCAGTTTCAGTAAAAGACTTTACCGATAACGTGACCTTAGGTATTATGTTTGGTTTGCTGTTTGGTAAGCAATTTGGGGTCTTTCTATTTTCCGCTTTAGCTATAGTGTTACGTTTAGGAGCACTCCCCTCTGGTGTAACATGGCGACAACTTTATGGTGTTTCTCTATTAAGTGGTGTAGGGTTTACTATGAGTCTTTTTATTGGTTCACTCGCTTTTGAGTGTAGTTCGGGATTATGTTTCAACATGGTTGATGAACGAATAGGTATTATATTAGGCTCTCTTATCTCCGGTATCTTAGGTTATTTAGTGCTTTTGTCAGGTCCAAAAAACAGAACATAAAATAGTGGAACATAAATTGCTACTGTTTTGTATTATCTCCTACCTATATACTGACTTAGGTAGTGAGTTAATAGTAAAAGATAGTCTATCTATTAGGTTAAGAGGACTAAACTGAGATAAGGCATTAGATTTTCTAATAGTTGAAAATTTATTAAACTTATTTTTCAAGGTGCTGATATGACCTTAAGATGATTTTATCTTGGTGAAGTAAAAAGCGGTGAGATTGAAAATCTTCGAAAGTGCAAGTATTTAAATGGCGCAACAGCAGTGCGATGAACAGAGTTTTGTCGTCACATCATTAAGTTAGTGTTGTTGTCTTAGTGCTGTTGCGCTATACATTGTATAAAAGGATAAGAGATGAAAAAAGGTATAACAAAGAGTTTAGTAGCATTTTTATGTGCTATTGCATTTGTAGGATGTGGCGGAAGTGGTAGTTCTGAAGTAGTTGCTGATGGTGCAGCAAATGTTGTTGTTGATACTCCAAGTGGGAGTGATACTACAAGTACACCAGTAACAGGAACAACAGTTGATCAATCAGTTATTACAGCTGATATACCTACAGTTCCACAATTACCAGAGAGTTAATTAAAAAAGGGAGTTAGGAGTAGTTAAATGTTATATAAAAATATACTGTTTTATTTATCACTGTTTTTATTACTAAGCGGATGTGGAGTAGAAACTTCATCAAGCGTAGATAGAGTGGCAACTACACCTATTGTAAGTGATACTAATGATGACAGTAATGACAGTGATATTGTACCTTCTGATACAAATAGTACAGAAGACAACGTTACTACTACACCTGTTGACACTCCTCAAGAGACAATAGAGAGTATATTTAGTACCATTGATGCGAAATTAGATGCAGATGCATGTACGACATCAAATGGAAATAATTTAGTTTCAGATAATAGTTTAGATCCTGAACCATTTGTAGATGAAGGAAATGGCATTGCCATTACCTCCTCTTTTCCTATTGTTTTTGATCCTGATAAATCTGAAGTTAAACTGTTTTATCCAAGTTTACTTGAAAGCAAAACAACTGCTTTTGTAAATATTTTAGGAGATAAGTTTTTAGTCTCTTTTGATAAAGCCTGGATAGGAAACATTAGAAATACTGTGTATGTACAAACCCCTAAAAATATAGATGATCGTTTTGGTTGTTATCGAATGACTTTAAGTTCTGAGTCAAAAGCCGATATAACCATAGAAAAAGTATATAGATAAAAGCCTTTTTATAAAGAATAACTTAAAAAGTTAACGAATTTTGAAAAGACATCAGTTCATTAACAATAAATTTACAAAGAACGATACAAGAGGTGAAAATCTTGCAAGTTAGATT
>Ga0233442_1000784_pt1 | contig 27825 bp, 30 predicted proteins | sample SI_123_September_3_FD_182789 | JGI IMG/M metagenome (GOLD analysis project Ga0233442, IMG submission 182789) | Seawater microbial communities from Saanich Inlet, British Columbia, Canada - SI_123_September2016_150_MG | ecosystem: Environmental > Aquatic > Marine > Inlet | place: Canada: British... | reverse complement strand
TCCTAGTGTTGATATTCATTCTCAGCCTAATATAGAGCAAACTCTAGAAAGGGTTTACGAGCTGTATGATTTTTGCTGGTCTCATGCCCAAGAAAAAAAACAAGATATTATTTTTGAGATTGGGACAGAAGAGCAGAGTGGGAGTAATAATTCAAAAGAAGAGTTAGAGTACGCGCTTGAAAGTATGAAGAAATTTTGCAATACTAACAAAACCCCATTCCCGTCTTTTATTGTTATTCAGGCGGGAACAAGAGTAATGGAGACAAAAAACATTGGTTCATTTGAATCGCCAGTGCGTATTAAAAATGAACTTCCACCAGAGATTCAAATTCCTCAAATGATTGAAATCTGCAATAAGTATGGAATTTTTATGAAAGAACATAATACAGATTACCTTTCAACAGAGTCATTGAAATGGCAGCCTCGTTTGGGAATACATGCTGCAAATATAGCGCCTGAATTTGGTGTGGCAGAAACTAAAGCTTTTGTTGAGGTACTGAAAAAAGAAGGACACACCGATTTATTGAATGATTTTTTCCAAATTTCTTATGATTCTATGAAGTGGAAAAAATGGATGTTAAACAATACTAATGCAAGTGATGAGGATAGAGCAATTATAGCTGGACATTATATTTTTTCATCAGATGAGTTTATTAAGCTTAAAAATGAGGCGAAAGATAGAATTGGAGATATAGACTTTATTCTAAAAAATAAAGTAAAAGAGAGTGTTTATAGATATATGAAAGCCTTTAATTTGACATAGTCTTATGAAAAAAACAGCAACAATAATTTTAAATAGAAATTTACCAAAAGAGACCGATGCTTTAGTAGAGCATCTAAAAAAGTACGATGGCGATCATACAGATATATTTGTTGTTGAAGCGGGCTCAGATAAAGATAAATTATCGAAGTACTGTACATGGCACGTAACAACCACTGAAGCAGTAAAGCACGGCCTTAGATATTCAAGAGGCATGAATTATGGTTTGCTGCAATTATATAAAGCGGGCAATTGGGATAGATATGATTCATTTTTTCTTATAACTAATGACACAAAATTTCCAAAGAATCAAAATACCATTGAGACTCTACAAAAGATACAAATAAAACACTCTAAAATAGGTGCCCTTTCCCCTTGTTCTGATAGATGGGGCGAAAAAAACTTGATTGGATTAAACTCTATAAAATACTTTTGGTTTATTCATAATAATGCATATTTTTTACGTAAGGAAATGCTAGATCAGCTTATAAATAAAGATAGTCCAACGCATATGAACTTTTTATTTGATGGAGATAATTTTCGAGGCTATTTGTCAGAAAGTGAAATAATTGCTAAGGCATATGCAAATGATTGGGCGGCAGCAATTACAACGCAAGTTATTGCAGAGGAAGATGAGTCTTATTTGTTAGATAAAAATAGATCAATCAAAACAGAATCTTATGATGAAAATTTACAACTTTATATCGATGAAGGCTTAAAGTGGGTTAAGAAAAAATATGGATTTAATAGTCGATGGCAGATGATGCAATATTCAAAGTTATTCTATGAGAAATTTTTCGAATATTATCCCGAAGAAATAATAAATAAAATTTAGGAGTGCTATGCAAATAATTGAAAAACCCTGGGGCAAAGAAGAGGTTGTTGAAATAAATGATAAATATATGGTAAAAAAATTAACCATGTGGAAAGATCATCGGTGCAGCCTTCAACTTCATAATCTTAAAAAAGAGACAATTTATGTTTTAAGTGGGCAGCTAAGAATAATTTCTGGTCCTGATCAAAATAACCTAACAGGAAAGATTTATACAGCAGGTGATTCAATTACCATCTCTCCAGGAACAGTTCATCGTATGGAAGGGGCTGAAGATAGTGTTTATCTTGAGGCTAGTACGCCAGAAATGGACGATGTAGTTCGGTTAGTCGATGATTATGATAGAGCTGAATAAATGAGTTATAGAGTTGTCATTCCTACCGCAGGTATTGGTTCACGTCTAGAGGGTCTTACAAAATATATTAATAAATCCTTAGTAGGTATTGCTAATCGTCCAACTATTTCCCACCTAATTGAACAATTTCCACAAGATTGTGAATTTGTTATTGCACTCGGACATAAAGGTGAGCTTGTTAGAGATTTTTTAGAATTAGCCTATCCAGATAAAACCTTTTTCTTTGCAGAAGTTGACCCTTATAAGGGGGAAGGGTCTGGTCTAGGGTTGAGCTTATTGTCTTGTGAGCAGTATTTACAACAACCATTTGTATTCTTGTCTTGTGACACTTTAGTTAAAGGGGAAATTCCAGAGCCAAACTGTAATTGGATGGGATTTGCGCAAAGAAATGATTTATCGCAATACAGAACTTTAAATGTTGTTAATGGTAGTGTATCTGAGATTTGTGAGAAGGGCGTTGTAAAGGATAATCTACAGGCTTATATAGGAGTAGCTGGCATTCATGACTACCAGCAGTTTTGGCAAGCAATGCATGCTGGAGGGTCCGCCGCTATTAATCAAGGGGAATCATACGGAATAAAAGCCATATTGGAAACTAGCGCAATTTCTGCACATGAATTTACATGGTTTGATACAGGAAATCTTGAAGCAATAAGAGTTGCTAGAAAGGAGTACTCTCAACCAAATGAGCCTAATATCCTTGAAAAGGAAAACGAAGCAATATGGTTTATTGGAGATGATGTAGTTAAGTATTCCGACGATGTTAATTTTATTACCAATCGTGTTAAGCGCGTCGAAGAATTACAAGGGTTTGTGCCTGATGTCTATGCACACAGGTCTAACATGTATTGCTATAAAAAGATTGAGGGTAGTGTTCTTTCTGAGGTAGTTACACCGCCTATTTTTGAAGATTTTTTGGCAAAGTGTAAGGGCTTTTGGGTTGAGAAGAAGTTAACTACAGCTGAACAAAAAAAGTTTCAACGCAATTGTATGGCTTTTTATAAGGATAAAACATTCGAAAGGGTTCAATTATTTTATAAAAATTTTAACCAAACAGATAATGCACAAATTATTAATGGAGAGAAAATGCCTCCACTCCAGGATTTACTTAATGAAATTGATTGGAATTGGATGAGTAACGGGCTTGCGGGCAGATTCCATGGAGACTTCCATTTTGAAAACATCTTGTATTCAAAAAAAGATAAAACTTTCACATTTTTAGATTGGCGGCAAGACTTTGCTGGCGATTTGTCAATTGGCGATATCTATTATGATTTGGCAAAGATGATGCATGGGCTTATTGTCAATCATGGAATTATTGCAGATAATCAATATAGTGCTACTTGGGAAGATGGAAAAATTGAGTACAATTTACAGCGTAAAAAAAGTCTAGTTGAGTGCGAGCAAAGACTTGATGCCTGGATACAAGAAAATGGTTTTAATTTGAAAAAAGTTAGGGTCTTGACCGCACTTATTTATTTAAATATAGCGGCATTACATCATCATCCATATTCTTTATTATTATATGGACTGGGAAAGAAAATGTTAAAAAACGAGATGGGTTAATTATGAAAAATATTCAAAGAGACAATGATGTTATTAATGGCAATAAGGACTTAGAACGCTTATATAAATTTGAAAAATTTCCAGTTTTTATGGGATGCATAAAACAACCGATTGAAAGGGATATTTCAGCTGACATGCAATGGGAAATATCTAAAGGTTCTGGAATTATTCAATTAAATCCATTACTACCTTTAGAGATATTATATCCAGAAGAGCATGGAGCCGGGGTTATTGGAAATATGTGGATGGAGCATCATCAACAATTTGCAAAATTTATCCAGGAGCAGTCGCCAAAATCAGTATTAGAGATTGGTGGCGGGCATGGAATTCTTAGTAGAGAATGCAAGAAAGAAAATACAATAGATTGGACAATTTTAGAGCCAAATCCGCTTCCTGCTGAAGGTGTAGATGCAACTTATATAAAAGGTTTTTTTGATGATAAGTTTGCCTTTGATGGCGAAATTGATACCATTATCCATTCGCATGTTTTCGAGCATGTTTATTATCCAAATGAATTTATTAATCATATTTCTAATTTTTTAGAAGAGGGTCAAAAGTTAATTTTCAGCCTTCCAAATATGGAAGAGATGCTAAAAAGAAAATATACAAACTGTATTAATTTTGAGCATACAGTATTCATTACCGAGCCTTATGTTGATCACTTATTATCAAAACATGGATTTAAGCAAGTTGCTAAGCAATATTTTAAAGATGATCATAGTATTTTTTATGCTTATGTGAAAGACTCTAGCATAGAAACAATTGAACTCCCAGGTGGGCTGTATAAGCATAATAAGAAATTGTATTTAGATTACGTAGATTATCATAAGAAATTAATCATTGATCTTAATGAAAAAATTGAAAAAGTTGATGTTGATCAGTCAATTTATTTGTTTGGCGCTCATGTTTTTGCACAATATTTAATTGAATTTGGACTTGACACCAGTCACATTGTTTGTTTATTAGATAATGATATCAATAAGCAAGGAAAAAGGCTTTATGGAACTGATATGATGGTCGAATCTCCAAAAGTGCTGGCAGATGTCAATAATCCGATTGTAATCTTAAAAGCGGGTGTTTACAATAATGAAATTAAGCAAGATATTTTAGATAATATAAATAGTAAAGTATTTTTTTTAGGATTGAATGATGATTGAAGTAATTAATAGAGAGCGATGTGTATATTCTGGTAAGAAAGATCTTGAACATCTATTCACTTTGGAAAATTTTCCACTATTTATGAAGTGTGAAGATGGCTACTCCAGTAAAGAAGATGATGTATTTATTGATATGGAGTGGTATATAAGTAAATCTACTGGAGCCATACAATTAAAAAATTTAATTCCAATGAATATTTTATATGACACAAATCATGGCGGTGGCAGCATTGGCAATACTTGGAGAAGTTATCATAAAAAATTTGCACAATTTATCTTTCAAGATAATCCAAATAATATATTAGAAATAGGAGGAGGGCATGGCACTCTATCTAAAGAGTATAAGGCACTTCAGCCAAATTCTGAATGGACAATTTTAGAGCCATCTCCAAGGCCAGCAAAAGATGTAAAGGCTAAATATATAAAAGGATATATTGAAAATATCAAAAGGTCTGATTTTTCTGAAGATACTGAAACTATTGTGCATAGTTATGTAATAGAACATGCTTACTATCCTAATGAGATGATTGCAAGTATCAATAAACTTCTAAAAAATAATCAGATTATGTACGTTTCTTCTCCGAACTTCAAAGTTGGACTTGAAAAAAAATATTCTAATACGTTAAATTTTGAACATACATACTATATTGATGAGTATTTTTTAAGAAAACTACTTGAATCTAATGGATTTAAAATATTAAGATTAGAATATAACTTTGACGACTATGCTATATTCGTCTCTGCAATGAAAGTTTCTGATCCACTTTCATTAGACTTAAATCTTTATGAAAATAGATGCTCATTAACGCATAATTTATTTATTGAATTTGTTGATTTTTATAAAAATTTTGTACTCAGTGTTAATAAAAAAACAGAAGCTAGTGGCGGGAATATTTATTTGTTTGGTGCCCATGTTTTCGCCCAATATTTAATAGCGTTTGGATTAAATATAGAAAATATAATATATATACTTGATAATGATCCTAATAAACAGGGTAAGAGATTGTATGGTACCGATATTAAAGTTAAATCGCCTAAAATATTACAAAATATCAAAAATCCAATAGTGGTATTAAAAGCAGGTATTTATAATGATGAAATAAAGAAAGATATTTTAGAAAATATTAATTCTAGCGCTATATTTTGGGATTGATATTTTGAAAGATAATTTCACGAAATAAATAAAAATGTACATATTATTTACTAGTTTAAATGAGGTATTCAGCAGCGACTTGCGTGATCGAAGATACAGATTGGGGCGTGTAAGTAAGAATGGGAGTTTAAGTACTGCCGTATGGAGCCCAGGATCTCATACAGCCAATAAAATAGTTGATCTTGGTGCAGGGATGGAGAGACTGGTGTGCGTTGAGAGTGTAAATGCGTTGGAGGATTTCGTTACTGTTAAAAGCAGGGCCGCACATACTCATTTAACCGTATATTCAGCCGAGCCTATCGACTAAACCATGGACGATTCAGAATCTACCCCGCTGAAACTTGTTTTCTATAGGCCACATGCAGAATTTTGGTTTAAAAGCACCGTGCGCAGTATCTTGCGAAACAATAGATTGCCGAATAAATATGTGGCACTTTTTGATCATGCTTTGAATTCGGATATGCAGATTTATCTCATGCCAAAATTAGCTCACAGTGGCGACTTAAAGGAGATCTTTAAATCAATTTTCGACTTGATCGAGTTGTTTGCGTGGTGCATCCTGAATAATATTAGCTTAAGGAAGGTTAGTTTAATTTTTGGGAAACGTGGTTTGTCAGGAAAGGCAGTCTTTTTCATCATGCATTACGGCAATTTCACCCATGAATCCAAAAGTACTGCTCAGTGCGGTGTGCAGCTCTCACAGGATCTCGCTGATGTTCCGATATATAAAGTAGTTCACATGACCCACTACGCGTACAATCCAATTATTGGTTATAATAATCTCAAAGTATTTACTCCAGATTTGCTGGTGGCTGAGAATAATCTCAGTAATAACTCTCTATTTTTTAGGGAGTTTTTCGGAAAACTCGAATCAAACTTCCATCTCTTATCTTATATTCCAGCCCACCGATTTAATAACAGAATGCCGTTTGAGGATCGAACGAACAAGCTTGTTGTGACAGGTTCCATTACTTACAAGATGAAAGATGATGAATTCATCCGATTCTACAAGCAAAATGAATTGCAACCATTGCGTCGCGAGTTGTATGAAAATTCCAAAAAATACAGACTGGAAATGGAATGTTTACTATATGATCTAGATGCGGTTAGGGTGAATACACCTGTCTCTTCTGGGAATGGAATTATGAAACGTATTTTTCGGTTGTTGAAGGGTTCTCCTGTCCAAAACGCATATTACAAAACAGATATTGTTGCAACCTACAACAAACATATGATGTTCGCTGTACCAGAAGAAATATGCGACCTCCCGGCAATCGGTTTCGTGGAGGGTATGGCTCTGGGTGTGTAGGAGGCTTGTGGCTACAACATCATCAAGAATTTGCAAAATTTATCCAACATCAAGTGCCAAAATCAGTATTAGAGATTGGTGGCTCACATGGGATTTTGAGTCGAGAATATAAAAATGAAAATCCAATAAACTGGACAATTTTAGAGCCAAACCCATCTCCTGCCAAAGGTGTTGATGCGACATTTATCAAAGGATTTTTTAGTGATAAGTTTACTTTTGATGGCGAGATTGACACTATTATTCATTCGCATGTTTTTGAGCATGTTTACTATCCAGATGAGTTTGTTGGTCACATATCAAGCTTTTTAAACAATGGTCAGAATTTGATTTTTAGCCTGCCAAATATGGAAGAAATGTTAAAAAGAAAGTACACAAACTGTATCAACTTTGAACACACAGTTTTTATCACTGAACCGTACATAGAGTATCTCTTATCAAAACATGGGTTTAAGCAAGTTGCCAAACAATACTTTAAAGATGATCATAGTATTTTTTATGCTTACGTAAAAGACTCGAATGTAAAAACCATTGAACTTCCGAAAGGGTTATATGAGCATAATAAAAAGTTGTATCTAGAGTATGTTGACTATCACAAACAACTCATTAAAGATCTAAATGCAAAAATTGATAATATTAGTAAAGATCAGCCAATCTATTTATTTGGCGCCCATGTTTTTGCACAATATTTGATTGAATTTGGGCTTGATACCAGCCGTATTATTTGTTTATTGGACAATGATACTAAAAAACAAGGAAAAAGGCTTTATGGAACTAATATGATGGTCGAATCTCCAAAAGTGCTGGCAGATGTCAATAATCCAATTGTCATACTAAAGGCGGGTGTTTACAACCAAGAGGTGAGTAATGATATTGTGAATAATATTAATTCTGACGCCATTTTCTGGGATTAGTTTACGGCTGGAAATGTAAACTCTATTTAGATGGCGCTATTAATTTGTAAAGATAATCTATGTTGAAAAAAATCGGCTTAATAACTATGGCTGATGTAATGACCAAGGGTATTGGTTATTTACTACTTCCTGTTTATTTGGGTTTAATGTCCAAAGAGGCGTTTGGACAATATGGATTCTTGATTGGAGGGCTTGGTTCAATAGGACTATTATTAAGTTTAAGTCTTTATGTTCCTTTTATTAGAGAGTTTTCTAAAAATACTACTAAGATTGAACATCAAAAAATAGTATCAACAATATTTATAAGTCTATTTTTTTGGCTTATTTTGGTTACTTTAGCTTTAGTACTATTAAAGCCATATATAGTTAATATTTTTATTGATTTTTTTGCAATAAAAATGTTTGGAGATGAAATTTATCTACTATCTCTACTAATTATTGATACGAATGTAATTTTACTGTTTGTATTTGCATTGATTGTGGCCAGAAGAAATACTTTTGAACTTGCGGTGTTCACTATATTCAGATTTGTTTCCGTTTCATTGCTAAGCATTGTATTTCTTTATACAGCTCTTTATAGTCAAGACGAGGTTGTAAATAGAATGCTGGGAGTAATAGCGTCAGAGTTGTTCGTAATCGCCGTCTATTTGTTTTATATTGTCAAAAAATACATACATTTTTCTGTTGATTTTGAATTATTAAAAAGACATTTTCAAATAGCATTACCTTTGGTGCCGTCAGGATTAATTGGCTTCTTCATGATTACTATTGATAGAAGTCTTATTGCTGAATATCATGGGTTATCTTCCCTGGCAGATTATAATCTTGCAATGCAAGCACTTATGCCAATTGAGATGTTAATGTCAGCAACTCAAATGGTGTGGAGTCCATATTTATTTTCAGTAAAGAATGATATTGAATCATTAAGGCAATCGTTAAAGGTTATGTTGATATCGTTAGGCGTTATGATTTTGGGAGTATTATTTATTTATTTATTGATTTTGTATGCCATTGAATTGAATATCATCAGAGGCAGTTTTAGCTTAGTGCCTAATATTATATTAATGGCATCGGTGGGGGTTATTGCTAACACGTTATTAAATTTAAATAGCAATATGTATGTTCGAATAAATAAAACTAAGATTCAACTTATGATTGGTTTACTTATATTACTTATATATTGGGCGTTAAATATCTTCTTAGTTCCAATGTACTCAGTATATGGTGCAGCCATATCTTCAGGAATAGCCTATAGTGTCGGACTGATTCTTGGAATATCTATTCTTAATAAAATTATAAATATTAATGAAAAGCATGCAAAATTGTAATCTTTCCATATTTGCAAATTATTTTATAGATACTGATGAAAGATTTATTAGATTGAAAGATTCGTGTCAGTCTATGAATGAGATATCTACAGCTTATTATCTTATAAATGTTAGGGGTAGATATGCAAAACGTGTCAGTAAATATTTAAAGAAAAATATTATAAATATATCAGTATTTATGGTGGAGAGTGAAATAGGTTGGCTATATGATAGTGAAAAGCTAGCTAAATTAATTAAAACACCATATGTTTTTTTATGGATAGAAGATCAGATTTGTATGGCGCCCAAGTCAATTAATAGTGTTGTTAATGAAATGCAGTTGCATGATATAGATATCTTGACATATACATTTTGGTGTAATGGATCTTTTAAAAATAGATATAGTAATGTTGTTCAAAATTCTCTTAATAAGATTACTTATTTTGACCATACAGTAGAAAACAATATTAATGTACAAAATAATAAATTTAATATGGAAAGTTATTTGATTTCTTATGCTTCAATAATTAAAACTGATCTTTTCAAAAAAATTTTACATATAGGCGAGGATAATCCTGGATGGCCAATAAAAACACCATTTAATTTTGAAAAAAAGCCAAATGATATTCAATGGCTTCCACTTAGAAGGGCAAATCCAAAATTTGAACTATTTGCATCAATTGATGATGATCAATCTTTTCCTGGAAGCTCGTTACAAAGTAGAGGTTTGTACCCTATAAGGCCTGGAGGGGAGAGTTATGCGACAAATATGTCGAACAAATACACTCAATATATAAAAAGAAAGGTTTTAATATTAATGAGATTTTTGAGTATTTTTCGCATTATGATTAATACTTTTAAATTACCTTTGAAATATCAATCTGATTATTTCAGATCATGTTTAATTAAGTGTGAGAATGATTTAGAGGAAAAGTCTGTCATGTGTTATAAGGCTATTATTTATATTAAATCAGCAAGGGGAGAGTGTGCAAATGTATTTGAGTTTGGCTCTGGAAGATCAACAGATTATTGGCTTACAGATTGTGTAAATTTAGTTTCAATTGAATGTAGTCCAGGGGTCTATAAACATATAAAGAATAAAACCTTTAAGGAAGTTAATTACAAATTAATTGAACCAGAGTTAGTTTTAAATGCAGAGAAATTGTTAGTTAATAACAAGTACTCTTCCATTAAATATAAAGGGTATACATTTAATGAGTACGTAAAAAGTATTGATAAATTTGAACATGAATATTTTGATGTTATTATTATAAACCCCCCATTTATTTTTGAGTGTATTGTTCATTCTATTTCAAAGTTGAAGAGGGAGGGGAAGGTTATTGTTACTAGCCTAGTCTGTTCAGAGGATATCGTTAAAATATCACAATATTTAAAAAATTGGAATAAAATACATTTAAGAGGAGTTGCATATGGATCTCTTTATTCTGAACAAACTACAGTTTTTACTAAGCCATGAAAACACACGTAGTATATGCGCCCATAGTGCTTTTTGTATATAATCGCCCATACCATACAAAACAAACCGTAGAGAGCTTGCAAAAAAATGAGCTAGCAAGCGAAAGCGAGCTATTTATATATAGTGATGCAGTAAAAGATGGGGGGTCAGTAAAAAAAGTAAGCGAGGTTAGAGAGTATATAAGGTCAATAGGTGGCTTTAAAAAGGTTACCGTTATAGAGAGAGAAAAAAACTGGGGCCTGGCTAATTCTGTTATTGATGGCGTTACTACAATAGTTAATAAGTATGGAAACATAATTGTCCTTGAAGATGATTTGGTCACCAGTGTATATTTTTTACAGTTTATGAATGATGCTTTATTTATGTATAAAAATGAACCTAAAGTGGCCTCAATACATGGATATATTTATCCAATTAATAACCTTCCAGATACTTTCTTTATTAAGGGGGCTGATTGCTGGGGTTGGTCTACCTGGAAGGATAAATGGAAAATATTTGAATCAGATGGACAAAAGTTACTAGACGAATTAGAGTCAAAAAAATTAGAAAAAGAGGCTGATTTTAACGGTAACTATAATTATACAAAAATGCTTAAAGATCAAATAAATGGTAACAATAACTCTTGGGCTATAAGATGGTATATAAGCACTTTTTTAAAAAATATGGTTACTTTGTATCCAGGGAAAAGCTATGTTCAAAATATTGGCCATGATTCAGAAGGGACGCATTGTGTTGATGTGGTTGATATATATAAAGTAGAGATTCAACAGAAATTTATTTTGGGTCAAATAAAAGTACAAGAAAATATAAAATGTAGAAAGCAGATGGAACAGTTTTTTTATAGTATAAAAGTGAGCTTGTTACAAAGAATAAAGTCAAAGATAGTGAGGGAGGTCTTAAGATTAAAAATTTTTTAAAATTATTTATTCCGCCTATATTGTTTAATTTTATTAAAAAAATAAGTGCAAATAAGTATGGCTGGAAGGGTGACTACCTAACATGGGAAGAGGTGCAAAGTGTTTCTACAGGATATGATGCAGATAAGATACTTCAATCTGTAAAGAAATCACTACTAAAAGTAAAAAATGGCGAAGCCACATATGAGCGAGATAGTGTAATATTTGATGAGATAGAATATTCTTGGCCGTTATTATCAACCTTAATGCTTGCCGCTGCAAAATTTGGAAATTTAAAGGTGCTTGATTTTGGTGGTAGCTTAGGCAGTACTTATTATCAAAATAGAAAATTTTTGGGTGAATTGAAAAATGTTTCTTGGTCAATTGTAGAGCAAGAAAATTTTGTAAATGTGGGTAACAAAGACTTTAAAGATGATTACCTGCATTTTTTTTGTACAGTTAATGAGTGTGTTGAGAAAGAAAATCCAGATGTATTGTTATTATCCAGTGTTTTACAATACATAGAAAAACCTTATGAATTATTGGATGAAATCTTAAAATATGATTTTAAATATGTTGTAGTTGATATAGCTCCTTTTGTATTGTCAGGGCGAAGTAAGTTAAAACTTCAAACTGTTCATCCGTCAATTTATAATGCTAGTTACCCATGTTGGATTTTTAATGAGAGGAGCTTTATTGATTTTTTTACCAAAAATAAATATAAAACAATTGAAGTGTTTAAGTCTCTTGAGTCTCAAGATGATGAAATTCAATTTAAAGGAATAATTTTTAAAAAGTTTGATAAATAAAAGGAGTTTTATACAGTAATGAATATTATAAATAAAGTTTTTTCCCACCAATCTTTGATAGATAAGCCCCCAATTTTAATAGATCTCGGCGCATCAGGCGAGATTCACAAAAAATGGAAGGTAATTGCAAAGCATTCGATCTGCGTTGCTTTTGATGCAGATACAAGAGATTTTAAACCTATCATTACTGAGGGGGATGGGTGGAAAAAACTCTATTCTTTAAATAGACTTGTTTTGGCTAAAGAAGATAAGATGTCTGATTTTTATTTAACCAAGTCGCCCCATTGTTCTAGTGCATTACAGCCAGATAATGAAGCCCTAAAGCCATGGATTTTTTCTTACTTATTTAAGGTGGAGCGATCTATACAATTGCCATCATTAAGTTTGAGCACCTCGCTTTCTGAAATTGGTATAGATTATATAGATTGGTACAAGACTGATACACAAGGCACTGATTTAAGAATTTTTGACAGCCTGCCTGATGAAATAAAAAATAAGGTGATTGTTGCTGAGTTTGAACCTGGCATTATTGATGCATATCTAGGAGAAGATAAGTTAAACGAATTAATGATTTATATGGATAAAAAGCCATTTTGGGTAACTAATATGTTCATAAAAGGATCACAAAGAATGGAGCAGAGTGACTATGAGTCGCTTAATTATTTTCAAAAAAGATGGATATCGTTATTCCTTAGAACGGCACCAGGTTGGTGTGAGATATCTTATCTTAATAAGATGGCTAATGACAATACTATGAGATTGCGTGATTATTTATTAGCGTGGGTTTTTGCTACAATAGAAGGAGAGCATGGATTTGCACTATCCATTTCAAAGCGTGGGTATCATTACTTTTCAGACGATTTATTTTTAATATTAGAAAGAGAATCTAGAAAAAGACTATCTTATGGTTATCATAAGATAGTCTTTAGCGCTTTGAAGAGAATTTTTCGGAAAAATTAGAAATGCATAATTACTGTACTTTATTCGATAGTAATTATTTAACTCGTGGTTTAGCTATGTATGAATCACTTAAAAAATATAGTGATAATTTTCATCTTTATATATTTGCCTTCGATGATAAAAGTCATGAGTTTTTAAAAAAACTTAATTTAGAGTCTGTAACTGTAATATCTCTTAAAGAGTTTGAAGATGAGCAGTTATTAGCAATAAAGAGTTATAGAGCTACCGGAGAGTATTGCTGGACTTGTACGCCATCCGTCATAAAATACTCACTTAAAGAGTATAGTTTAGACAGCTGCACTTATCTTGATGCAGATCTCTATTTTTTTAGTAACCCGTCTGTGTTAATAGAAGAGATGATAGATAAATCTGTGCTTATTACAGAACATAGGTATACGCCAAAATATGATCAAAGGGCCACAAGCGGAATTTATTGTGTGCAGTTTATGACCTTTAAAAATAATGATAACGGCCTAAAAGTATTAAATTGGTGGAGAGATGCCTGTATTGACTGGTGTTACGCACGAGCTGAAGATGGGAAGTTTGGAGATCAGAAATATTTAGATGATTGGACAACTAGATTTAATGAGGTACATGTACTTCAAAATCTTGGAGGAGGTGTTGCCCCTTGGAATGTTCAGCAATATAATTTAAATGATGGAAAATTTAAGCTTGTCTTTTATCATTTTCATGGTTTTAATTTTTTTAAAAATGATAAAGTTGATTTGGGTGGGTATGGGTTAGATAAAAATGATATTGATATATTGTATAAACCCTATATTAAACATCTTGATAAAATCAGTTTACAATTAAAATATTTCGATAAAGAGGGTGATTATAACGGAGTACAGGACGATATTCCATTTTCTTGGAAAACCCCTCTTCGTATTTTAAGAAGGAAATTTAACGGGAGTTACAATGTGATGAGTAGAAATTTTTTTTTGGATAAATAGATGGCATATATTATAAACTTGCCAACTTTTAGCGATGATCGTGGCAATTTGACAGTTGTAGAAAACCAACTACCATTTGAGATAAAGCGCTTGTACTATATTTACGATGTAGTAACAAAGAGAGGTGGCCATCGACATAAAAAAGCTATTCAAGCCCTTATTTGCTTAGGAGGCAGTTGCGAGATTTATGTTGATAATGGGAAAAAAAAGCAAAATATATTACTTGACAATGAAAGAGAATGTTTAATTTTGGAACCTGAAGATTGGCATACTATGGATAATTTCTCTAAAAATTCCACTTTACTTATACTTGCATCGGAGGTTTACGATGCTGATGATTACATTGATGAGCCGTATTAAATAATAAGGTGAAGATGATAGAGTATGAAAATCTTAGAGAAGTTAACAAAAAACTTTTTATCGAATATCAAGACAACTTTGAAATTTTTTTAAAAAGTGGTTGGTATATTTTAGGCAATAATGTTGCTAAATTTGAAGATGAATTTGCTAATTATTGTGGGGTAGATTATTGTGTTGGTGTGGCATCTGGGCTAGATGCCTTGATTTTGGCATTGGACGCTTTTTCTTTTCCAAAGGGTAGTGAGATTATTGTGCCATCTAATACTTACATTGCTACAATATTGGCAATAGTTCGTAATGACTTAATTCCAGTTTTAGTTGAGCCCGATGTTGAAACCTATAATATAAATTCAAAAAAAATAGAAGAGAAGATTACGCAAAAAACAAAAGCCATTCTAGTAGTTCATCTTTATGGTAAATCTTGTGAGATGGATAAGATTACAGAAATAGCTAAAAAATATGAGTTAAAGATTGTAGAGGATTGTGCACAGGCACATGGGGCAGAGTTTAAAAAGCAAAAGGTAGGTTCATTTGGAGTGGGTTGCTTTAGCTTCTATCCAACAAAAAATCTTGGTGCATTGGGTGATGCTGGAGCAATCACTGGAAATGATGCAAAATATTCAAATAAAATAAAATGTTTAAGAAATTATGGTAGTAGTAAAAAATACTATAATGATGTTTTAGGTTACAACTCTAGACTAGATGAGATTCAGGCTAGTTTTTTATCAATAAAGTTAAAAATTTTGAATGATATAACTAGTCATAAAAGAGTGCTAGCAAAAATATATTTAGAAAATTTAGATAATAGATTTATAAAACCTGTTGTGCATGAAGACTATTTTGATGTGTATCATATATTCAACATACGACATAAAATAAGAGATAAATTGAAAATATATCTTTTTGAACAAGGCGTTGGCACGGAAATACATTATCCTGTTTCGCCACATAAACAAAAATCAATGCATGGGATAATAAAAGGAGAATATCCAATTTCTGAATTGATACACAAGACAACTTTAAGTTTACCTATTTCTTATTTTCATACCGAAGAAGATATTAAGCTTATTTGTGAAATTATGAATCAGTGGAGTGGCTTAGAGTGAAAATGAAAGGTATTATTTTAGCAGGAGGGTCTGGCACGCGCCTTTACCCTATTACAAAAGGCATTAACAAGCAATTATTGCCTATCTATGATAAGCCAATGATTTATTATCCTTTGTCTGTACTGATGCTTGCTGGGATAAAAGAAATTTTGATTATTTCCACGCCACAGGATCTACCCAGGTTTAAAGATATTTTAGGTGATGGTGAAGATCTTGGAATGAGGTTTAGCTATGCAGCACAGCCTAGCCCTGATGGATTGGTACAGGCGTTTATTATTGGTGAAGATTTTATAGGTGATAGCAGTGTCGCTTTAATATTGGGTGATAATATTTACTATGGGCAGTATTTCAGTGATATGCTGCTTAAAGCATCAAATATAAAAGAGGGTGCTACGGTGTTTGGATATAAAGTGAAAGACCCTGAAAGGTTTGGTGTGGTTGAATTTGATAAAAACCAAAATGCTATTAGCATTGAAGAGAAGCCAAAAAATCCAAAAAGTAATTTTGCGGTCACAGGGCTGTATTTTTATGATAATAGCGTCATAAATATTGCTAAGAATATCAAACCGTCAAAGCGGGGTGAACTAGAAATTACTTCTATTAATGAAGTGTACCTAAAAAATGGAAAACTAAATGTACAGTTGCTTGGGCGTGGCTTTGCATGGATGGATACCGGTACTCATGACTCACTAATGCAGGCTAGTTTATTTGTGCAAACGGTTGAGCATAGGCAAGGGTATAAAGTTGCCTGCATAGAGGAAATTGCCTTTAGAAATAATTGGATAGATAAAGAAAAATTAATTACCCTTGCAGATTCTTTAAAGAAAACCGAGTATGGGCAGTACCTTTTAGAGATTGCTACAGAGGGCGTATAGTATAGTGTTTGATAATAATAATAAAACTATTTTAATCACGGGTGGTGCGGGGTTTATAGGGTCTAATTTTATCCCTTATTTTTTAGATAAACACCCAGATTATAATATTGTTAATTTGGATTTACTAACTTATGCTGGTGATTTAGGAAATTTATCGGAGTGTAAGAATAATTCTAGATATATGTTTATAAAAGGTAATATATGTAACCGTGAATTGGTAGAGGATATTTTTTCAGAATATGATATTTATGGCGTTGTGAATTTTGCTGCTGAATCGCATGTTGATAATTCAATAAAAGATCCAAGTCTATTTATAGAGACAAATATAAATGGAACTTTTTCTCTTATAGATGTAGCATATAAATATTGGATGGAAAGGCCGTTTAAATACAAAGAAAAGTATCTTGAAAATTTAAAATTAAAAAATAAAAGAGTGGTATTAGAAGGCTCTATTCCTCGCTTTCACCAAATATCTACAGATGAAGTGTATGGATCTTTAGGAGTTTCAGAGTTATTTACTGAACAAACCCCTTATGCTCCAAACTCTCCTTATTCCGCCTCAAAAGCATCAGCAGATATGATTGTCAGATCTTACCGGGAGACTTATGGACTTAATACCGTAATTACTAGTTGCTCTAATAATTACGGCCCCAAGCAGCATAATGAAAAATTAATTCCTACAATTATTAGAAAATCTTTAAATGGTGATTCTATACCAATTTATGGTGACGGGAAAAATATTAGAGATTGGCTATATGTTCTAGATCATTGTAAAGCAATTGATTTGGTTTTTCACACAGGAAAGTGTGGGAATATTTATAATATAGGCGGCAGAAATGAAAGAAAAAATTTGCAAATAGTGAATTCTATTTGTCATATTTTGGATGAAAAAATCCCTATAAGGAGCAATCAAGCAATTTTAAAATTAAAATCAGATATTAAAAAGTATAAAGATCTAGTAATTTTTGTTGAAGATCGTGCTGGCCATGATAAAAGGTATGCTATAGATGCGACAAAATTAGAGAGTGAGCTTGGCTGGAGCGCAGAAGAAAATTTTGAAAGTGGAATTATTAAGACGATTGAATGGTATCTTGATAAATATAATTCTTAATTATAGATAATGAAATGCTAAATACACCTTTCCTAACTATTAGAACGTATCTTAAGAAAAATAAGCTGATATATTTAATATATGGTTATTTTCAAACTAGGAAGATGCTGAATATATATAGTAAGATAGTACAATTTTATTCAGTAAAAACACAAGCTTTATCTAATAACGCCATGCTTAATAATAAGGGGTTGAATAGGTTGTGGGTAAATAGATTTAACAACCGAAAGCCTGTAATTTACTGGGTTGGAAATGATGAGCATCAAGATAATAGTGGGTTTTTACAGTCACTATCAAAAATTTCAAAAGTTTATGTATTTTCTAATAAGGAAGAGTATGGTCAATTTTGGAACCATAAGCCAAGTGAATTTGAAAAAAGAAATGAACAATCTCTTAAATTGTATAACGATATTAATATTTTAGAAGAAAAAGTTGATATTCTTCTTATGCAGACTTGGGGTTTTAGGATTGATGTTGGTGTTATTGATAAAATTAAGAGAGAATTTGGATGTAAATTCATCAATATAGGGATGGATGAAAAGCACACGTATTGGGTTAATGGTATTCCTGAATATGGGACATATGGCCTAAAAGGTGTTGTAGATTTAGCACTAACCTCAATCCCTGAAGCAGTGAATTGGTATAAAAAAGAGGGTATACCATCTTTTTTCTTTCCAGAAGCAAGTGATAAAAATTTTTTTTTCCCAGTAAATATTCAAAAGAGATATGATATAGGTATGGTTGGAGGAAATTATGGAATTAGAAGTGAAATTGTAAAAGCTCTTGTTAGAAGCGGTTTTAAGGTTAAAGTTTATGGAGATGGATGGCCAAATGGTCGAATAGGGCTAAAATCAATTAATGATTTTTATAACCAATGTAAAATTGTACTAGGGGTGGGTACAGTTGGCTATTCTAATTCCTTTTGTTCTTTGAAACTTAGAGATTTTGACGTGCCAATGAGTGGCGCCTTTTACTTAACTTCATATTGTGATGATTTGTTAACTTTATATATAGATGATGAAGAGGTGGTTATGTATCATTCGATTAAGGATCTTATTAAGAAGTGCGAATACTATTTAAAAAATGAAGACACTAGGAATTGTATAGCTAAAAAAAGCTACATTAGAGCAGTTGAAAATCATACGTATGATAAGAGAATTTCTGATCTAATTAAAAAAATAAGATATGTACACTGAATATTTAAAATTATAATATCCTTTACTTGTTATGAAGATATTATTTATTATCAATTCGATGTCATTTGGTGGCGCTGAAAAACAAGCCCTTGACCTATTAATAGGCTTAAAGAATAGAGGCATTCAAATTCATTTGGTTACCTTGATAATGCCAACTGCATTTATTCATGAGCTTAAAATAAATAAAATTAACTACAGCTGCATAAACTTAACTCAGAAAAACAAAAAAAATATATTATCTCATTATTCAGCTTTTTTAAATCTGTATCATATTGTTAAAAAATTTCAACCAGAAATTATTCACAGCCACTTGTTCCATTCTAATATGTATGGAAGGGTTGTATCTTTATTTTTAAAGACAAAGAATATATCCACCATTCATAGTTTGATTGAAAATGGTAATTTTAGACCTATTTTATATAGATACACTGATTGGCTATGTTCAAAAACAGTATTTGTCAGCGACGTATCTAGATTGAAGTATTTGAAAAATAAATCTGTAAAGGAAGGGAAGTGTTATACGATTAATAATGGCTTTGACTTGAGTAGAAAAAATATAAAAGATAGTACTGATATTTCTTCGCTGCGTCAAAAGCATAGTTTTGGTGTTGATAACTTTATTTGGATTTCTATAGGGAGGCTGATATCCACAAAAGGATATTTATTGTTACTAGAATCATTTTTACTTCTTTATAATGCAAATGATAGAGCTAGGTTAGTAATTGTTGGTGATGGCGAAGATAAAGAAATGATAAATTGTTTTATTGTTAATAATGCATTAGAGAAAATTGTTATTCTATTAAGTCCTACTCCAGATATCGATCAAGTTTACCTCTTGGCTGATGCTTATATTTCGACATCAAAAGTAGAGTCTTTTGGAATGACCTTGGTTGAAGCGATTATGTTTAATTTGCCAATTGTATCCACTATGAATGGTGGAGCGGAAGAATTGTTACTTAATAAAAATATTGGACTTCTAACAGCAGACAGGAGGCCCTCCAGTATTGTTCAACTTATGGTCGAGACTATGAATGAAAAAACTAAAAACAGCCCTGATTCATATAGAAATTTACTTAATTTATATGATATTGAAAAAATAGTAGAAAGATGGATAGATCTATATTTAAAAACCCTTAGGACATAATCACATGAAAGATATAAGTAGTTGGATTGATTTATTACAATGCCCAAAAAATAAATCTCTTCTTTATTTAAATGACTCCCACCTGGAAAGTGACTCTGGCAGTCAAAGATATCCATTGATTAATGGGATTCCTATTTTGATTAATTCAAGTAATAGTATCTTTTCAATTAAGGATTTTACAAGTGGGATTGAAACTACTTCTACTTTAAAGCAAAATGTAATAAGAAAATATATAAAAAAAATGATTCCAAGTATAAGTATAAATATAAGGGCAGCAGATAATTATAAGAAGCTTAATAAGATGCTTCCATTGAATGCAAAGGTTTTAGTAGTTGGTGGAGGTGTTCTTGGAGATGGAATGGAGCAACTCTATTCAAATAATAATATTCAAATAATTGGATCAGATGTTACATTTGGACCTTGTGTAGATTTTATTTTTGATGGCCATGATATTCCTTTTAAAAATGAAGTGTTTGACTGTGTAATAATACAGGCAGTGTTAGAGCATGTATTAGATCCTTATAGGTGTGTAAATGAAATACATAGGGTCCTTAAATCATCAGGCATAGTTTATGCTGAAACACCTTTTATGCAACAGGTGCATATGAAACAATATGACTTTACTAGGTTTACTAATTTGGGCCATATACGTTTATTTAGGAGTTTTACAGAACTTGATAGTGGCCCTACAGCAGGCCCAGGTGTTGCTTTAGCGTGGAGTATATCTTATTTTCTTAAAAGTTTTTTTTCATCAAGGTTTGCAATTGAAGTTGTGACGGCCTTATCTAGGTTTATAGTTTTTCCTTTAAAGTATATAGATTATTATTTACTAAATCGACCAGGAGGCTATGATGCTGCATCTGGGTTTTTCTTTGTAGGGAGAAAAAGTAAAAATCAACTAACCGATAGAGAATTAATAAAAAAATTTAAAGGTAATATCGTTTAGTTTCTATTAACTTGAAATGAATTATTTTAGAAATTCTAACACTGAAATATTGGGTTATTAATATTTTTTAAATTAATTTAAAGTGATGCCAAAATATAAAGTAAGTTGTATTTAATGTTATAGCTACAAAACAATTTAGTTGAAGTTTAGATGTTTGAAATCTAATCTAGGCTGAATTTCAAAAAAACTGGCTTGAAAGGCCTCTAAAAAAATCATATTATTATAAATAGAAGGGTTTAGAGCTATTATGTTATCAATTAAAAGAAGAAGGTTTTTTCTAAATATTGTTGAAGTATTTTTTACTAATCCAGATAAATATAATTATGAAGAAAATAGTGGTGATATTTTACTTATTATACAAAGTTCAGTTAAGGGCGAGAATTCAAAAAAGTACAACACACTTCATGTTGATTTAAGGAAAAATGTAGATATATTAAAATCTGAGCTGCGTAAAAATACTAGAAATGAAATTAGTAGGTGTATTCGAAAGGATGAGTTGATTGTGACAATAACTGATCAGCCAACTTTATTGCAACTAGATGACTTTATTGATTTTTACAATAAGTTTTCCAGAGTAAAAAAAATACCAAGTGCCAATAAAGATAAGCTCATTTCACTCCATAATGTTAAAGGACTAGCCCTAGGAATGATAAAAGATCTTGCAGGAAATTTTTTAGTAATGCATGCATATATAATCTCAAAAAATAGAGCCAGGTTGTTATATAGTTCTTCATTGCATGTAGATCCTTATAATAGCCAAACAAAAAGTTTAATCGGCCGAGCTAATAGAATGCTTCACTGGGATGAAATAGTTTTTTATAAAAGAAAATTATATGATATATATGATTTTGGAGGTCTATCACTAAGTGATAGCGTAGCTTTATCACAAATTGATAATTTCAAGTTAGGGTTTGGAGGTAAAGTGGTTGTAGAATATAATGACAGAATTGGAGTATCAATGCTGGGTAAGATTTTTTTATTTATACATAAAATACTCAATGTTTAATATGGGTGTAAAGTATATTTTTCGCTTAGATGATGTAAATCCATCAATGAATTGGAATGAGTTTCATAGATATATTAACTTGTTTAAAAAATATAATATCAAACCTCTGATTGGAGTTATTCCTGATAATCAAGATAAAGAAATTAAAAAATATGAGTTTAATGATAATTTTTGGAAGATTATAAAAGATCTTGTTGATAGTAAAGTTGTAGATATCTCTCAGCATGGTTATCAGCATCAATTATTCCCTACTTCAATACAATCACCTCACTCTATTGGTGTGTTTTCTAAAAAAAGTGAGTTCTCTGGGCTATCAAGGCAAGAGCAGTATGACAAAATTTTAAAAGGTAAAAACATTATGAAAGAATATGGTGTTGAGAGTGATATTTGGATGTCTCCAGCCCATACCCTAGATAATAGTACAATTGAAGTGCTTGTTGATTTAGGTTTTAAAATAATAACAGATGGTAGTGGATTGTTTCCTTTTAAGTCTGAAAAAATGTTATTTGTACCTCAGCAGTTTGAGAGGCCAAGGAGAATGCCTATTGGTGTAATTACATTTTGTATTCATACCAATAATTCATCAGATATCTTATATCAGGATACAGAAAAGTTATTAGAATCCTCAAGTAATGACTGTATATCAATAAGGGATGTTAAGGTAGGCAAGGGTAAACTTGGATATTATTTTATAAATAAATTATTTCAATTTTTCTTAATAAAAATAAGATCGATAAAGCTGCTTATTTTAGATATAAGGTTATGAAAGTTTCAATTGTAATGCCGGCATATAATGCCGAAAAAACAATAAAAGAGTCTGTTTCTTCAGTGTTGTTGCAAACATATATAGATTTTGAGCTTATTATCATTAATGATGGGTCGAATGATGACACTATAGGTGTGGTTCAAAAATATTGTAAAGATCCAAGAATTATTATTAAATCAATTAATAATGGTGGTGTAGCCAATGCAAGAAATACTGGAATATTTTTTGCAACTGGAGATTTAGTTGCATTCTTAGATTCAGATGACATTTGGGATCCTAATTTTCTCTTAAATACAGTTAAAGTTTTAAAGGAAGACAAGGATGTCGATATTGTTTATACAGACTATAATATTTTTACCTCAAATATTAATAACAATATTCCCGGGCTTCAAAATAGGTATAAATTTATAAGAAATACTTTTTATAGAATAATGATCTATGATTTTATTCCTATGAGTGCATCTGTAGTTAGAAGAAGTATTTTTGATGATGGTAGCTTTTTTAAAGGTAGATTTTTTGGTACTGAGGACTGGGAGTTCTGGATTAACAAAATTGAAAAACATAATGTAAAGTTTATTCCTGGAAGGTTTTTGTATTATCGAGAACATGACCTAGGAATATCAAAGAATAAAAGAAGGCAAACTAGAAATGTTTATAAGGTGGTATTAAATACATTAGCTCAGTATCGAATGCCAAATTGGGTTAAGTACCTAATATTATGGGAATTTAAACGATCTAATATTCTTTCAAATCTAGCCCAAAAAAAATATAGAATAGCATTTTATTATTGGTTGAAAATGATAGCCAGTAATCCTTTTTTCCTTCCTTCGTATGTGTTTATATTTCATGCTATATATAGAAAAAGAAAGCAAAGATTTTTAAAATGATAATTTTTTCAATAAATAAATATGATCCAGAAAGTATTCATAGTTAGTATCGTCCTTATGTTTGCTACAAATGTTTATTTGTTTAAACATACATGGCTGCCTTTGCCAGTATTATTTTCATTTCTTCTTATAGTTTTATTATTTTTATCCTCAAAACGAGTTATTTTCTTTGACACCTTTAAGAATTTTGAGATAATATATTTTCTTTTTACCTTCCTCTTAATCGCTCCTCTATTATTTAATGATTCTATTACTGCATATAATATTAGTCATGTAATGTCATACCTATTACCTTTTTTTATATTTTACAAACTGTATTTTTTTTTATTTAAAAGGTATTTGATTTCATTAAATAATATTCTAACCTATATTTCTTATGGTATTTTATTAGCATCTTTTATTGCCATAGCAGAATTTATCTATAGTTTGATGTATGTGAGTGAGTTAATGGATTTAATTCCATTTACCAATACTAACCAAGGCACATACATGAATTTTTTTCGCTCTCAATCATTAACGTATGAGCCTAATCATTTTGGCTTATATTTAGTAATATTTATTCCATTAATATATTTGCTGCGTATGAACAACCCAGGTTTTAATAAAAATAAATTTTACTTATTTAGCTCTATAACATTCATTGGATTGTTAACAACTTTTAGTGCATCAGTTTTTGTTATATTAGTCCTAGACTTGGTAATAATATCGTGCTATATTTTTTTAAATTTAGTGCAAAATAAGTCTAAATTTTTATTGGCTAAGTTTATTGCGTTTGCTTGTATTTTCTTAATTTTAGTAAGCTTTTTTAAAGATTTATTAATCTTTGAAACTGTTCTATCCAAAGTATCTTTCAATCATGATGTTGGTATTACAGGTAGTAGAGTTCAAAGATGGCAATATCTTTTTAATAGTTTAGATGGTAGCATCTTATTTGGCACTGGAGCTGGGCAGTATATTATAGAATTAGGACAAAGTGCTGTAAACTTATGGCTTCAATTGCTATTAGAAGTTGGTATTTTAGGGTTATTAGTATTTTTGACGTTTATTACCTATCCAATTTTCCAATTTTATTCAAGGTTTGGAGTAAATAAATATACCCTGTCGATTTATATTTCATTTTTTAATATTATTGTTTATCATATATCTATAGGTAATTATTGGTATCCATGGTTGTGGATTTTTCTTGCGATAGTTGTTTATATTAATACCTTTCCTAGAAATTTTTTTAAGCAACAAGTTGATTAATAATGAAACTTCAGGGTAACAAATTTATTTTAATTTCAAGTCATGCTCAGTCGCTAATTAATTTTAGAGGTGATCTGATTGCTTCCTTAAAAAAATTCGGAATTAGTGTGCATGTAGTTACTCCAAAAATTAATAAGAATAGCAATGATTATAAGGATTTAATAAATCTGGGTGTTGTTGTTCACCAAATTCCACTAAATCGTAAAAGTATTAATCCATTTTTTGATTTGATATATTTATTGCGTCTTGTTGGTTTGTTTATCAGTATAAGGCCAAAGTATGTCATGGGATATACTGTTAAACCAGTAATTTATGGATCTATTGCGGCGATGATTTGTCGTGTTCCACGTAATTTTTCTTTAATAACAGGTCTTGGGTCTTTTTTTGGAGACGAGCTCAACTTGACTAGTAAAATCATTCACAAAATTTTAAGTTATTTATATCGAATTGCTTTAAGTGGCTCAGATAAGATTTTTTTTCAAAACATTGATGACTCTAGATTTTTTCTTAAAAATAGAATTATAAAATCTCTTGATAAAAGTGAAATTGTAAATGGCTCTGGAGTTAATCTTGAATATTATTATAAGTCCCCATTTCCAAGCGAAGTGTCTTTTTTATTAATTTCTCGCTTGATAAAAGAAAAAGGGGTTATAGAATTTTCTCAAGCAGCCAAGAAAATTAGATCAACATATCCAAATGTTAAATTTATTTTAGCTGGATGGTATGATGATAAGTCTATTAGTAATATTACAATTAATTCTTGGGTCGAAGATGGAAGGTTAGTTTTTTTAGGAAAGTTAGAAGATGTTAGGGATGCTATTGAAAATTGTAGCGTTTTTGTATTGCCTTCTTTCTACCGTGAAGGAGTGCCTAGGGCCATTCTTGAGGCAATGTCAATGGGTAGGGCTATTATCACTTCAGATTCTCCAGGGTGTCGAGAAACTGTTATTAATGATATATCAGGATATTTAATAAAACCTAAGTCCTCAGATGAGCTTATGTTAGCAATGTTAAAATTTATTAAGAATAATAATTTGATTCATGAAATGGGTAAAAAGTCTAGGCAATTAGCAGAAGATAAATTTGATGTCCATAAAGTTAATGAGGCAATGTTGAAAGGGATGAATATTTCATAATAATAAAATGAATCGTTTTTTTGAAGATATCAATAAATTTTTAAAAAATATAGCAAGAATTGACTATAAATATCTTCTCACAACAACGCATATATTAGACAAAGACTTTGTGAGCAAAGAATATAACCACTGGAGATTTTAGAATGATAAATTTATTTGTCGAGCCTTTTAATTTGAATGTATTTTTTATTGACTTCTAAATGATTTATTTTTTTCTAATAGCGTTATTTAGCTATACTCTTATGCAATTTATTGAGACTATGTCTTTTGGATCGAGAGTGGCCGGAAAGTTAACTAATAATCTTTCGCTAGGAACAACTTTACAATATTCTATTTTTACAGCAAGCCGTTTTCTTCTGCCTCCTTTGCTAATATCTTTGTCTTTTATGATTGAGTCTAGTATAAGCATTCAACTCTTCTTAGCAATTTCATTTTCTTTAGCAATTTCAGCTTTTTTATTTCCTTAATAGTGCTGATTAATTTTAATTATTTTCAGTTATTGTTTCAAAGTCTTTTTATACAATATAAGACGAGTGTCATACCAGTGGCCATCGTAAAGGTAATTTTTGGTAAAAAAATCAAATTAAATCAGACAAACATGGTGACTATTCCAAAAATAGGAAGTTTGTCATTCAAAAAAATTATTACCTCTGTTTTAGCGTATTTTTTTCTGTCAACAGGTTTTTTCTTTGCCTTCTCTTTGGCTATTTTAATTCCAGAGTATAGATTGACGATGAGTCAGTTTTCTACTGCATTTCACGGAATTGGCGCTATAATTTTGGCTATGTATATTGATCCAATGATAAGTAAATATTTAGATGCTAATTTGGAAAATAGTCTTTGGATAGAGAGTGTTTATTCTATATTGATTGGTAGAGTGTTGGCATATGTAGCTGCTTCTATCGTATTTCTAGTTTCTTTTTTATATCTGTATTTACCTTAAATAATGAAGCGTATCTTCGATATTTTTTTTAGTGTATTTCTACTAATTTTTTTGCTACCAATATTGGTGTTGGTTTTAATATTAGTGTTAATTTTTATTGACAGGCCGGTTTTATTTTTACAGGTTAGACCCGGTTTAAATTCGAGACCATTTACACTGGTTAAATTTAGAACAATGACTAATGAAGTAGATTCAGACGACATACTATTGGAAGATAGCTTGAGATTGAAAAAATTTGGTAAATTTTTAAGATCAACAAGTTTAGATGAGTTACCAGGATTGTGGAATGTTTTAAAAGGTGATATGAGTTTAGTAGGGCCGCGTCCCTTGCTGGTAGAATATTTGCCTTTGTATTCGGAAAGGCAATCTAAGCGCCATGAAGTTAAGCCGGGTATTACTGGCTGGGCACAGGTTAATGGACGCAATGCAATTAGTTGGGATGAAAAATTTGATTTAGATGTATGGTATGTGGACAATCAATCAATTTGGCTGGATATTAAGATACTATGGATGACTATAAAAAAAGTAATTGTGCGTGATGGAATAAGTCAAAATAATCATGTAAGCATGGATAAATTTAAAGGAAGTTTGTAAAAATGGGAAATAGATTTTCTAATTGGAAATACCCAGAGATTGAAGATGGTAAGCTTACCAAATAT
>Ga0233442_1000778_pt1 | contig 27933 bp, 20 predicted proteins | sample SI_123_September_3_FD_182789 | JGI IMG/M metagenome (GOLD analysis project Ga0233442, IMG submission 182789) | Seawater microbial communities from Saanich Inlet, British Columbia, Canada - SI_123_September2016_150_MG | ecosystem: Environmental > Aquatic > Marine > Inlet | place: Canada: British... | reverse complement strand
TGCTGTGTTATCAACAGTAAAAGTAAGCTCTGTTGGAGAACTTTCCGATTGAAAAGAGGTTCCATCAAAACCAATAATACCTAAGGTATGTGCACCTTCAGTTAATCCTGTAATATCAATAGCAACACTTTTACTTGTTTGTGCAGAGAAAGTCCCACTATCAATTTTAACTTTATAGTCAGTTAATGCATCTTGTCCTTCCACAGTTACTTGTGGTACAAAAGACGATGATCCTCCACTACTAGAGTTTGCAATAGTTCCGTTAGCTACTATTTCGTTACCAAATTGAGCAATATTTGAAGTAGTTGTTACTGTATATGATTGTGAAACAACAGCACTCTCATTACCCGCTGCATCAATTGCAATCATCTGTAATGTTTTAGTAGAAGCAATGGTAATAGCTGAGCTAAATAGTGAACTACTACTTGTTGGTGTTGTGCCATCAAGAGTGTAGTAAATACTTTTGGAATTAGTATCACTTGCACTCATACTTACTGTTTGAGCTGCTGAAAATGATCCCCCTGTAGGAGAAGCTGCAAGAGCTGTAGGTGCAGTCGTATCAATTTCAATAGGACCAAAAGTTGCGGTTGCTCCAATTTCACCATCTGTTGCAAAAGGTGCAATATGAAAATAGTAGGTACCATCTACAGATACATTTTCTGTTTTTGACGTGGCATTAACAGCTAAAGCAGTGTTAGTACTTTTAACAAGTGTAGAAATATTAGTATCTAAAACGTAATAGTATCCATTAAGTGTTGTCCCTCCGCTAACTGTTGGTTGTGCCCATGAAAAATCTAAAGAAGCATCTTTAGATTGTGTTGTTGTACCATGAGAGCTTGATGATACATTCATCGTACCAAATGATGCAAAAAGTGTGCTACTCCCCAAAAGGAGAGCTGCTGTAACTTTTGAAAACGATTTAAAATTCATTTGAATTTCCTTTTAATAAGCTTATTGTTTTGTAACGATTACAGAGATAGGAGCACCTGTATTAGTAATACCATCAAGTGCAATATCGATAACACCGTTTGTTGATCCATCAAGTTGAATTGCTTCATAACCTGCGATTGTTGTTGCACCTGAAGCAACTACAGTTTTAACACCAATAGCAATAGCGAAGGCATGTCCTGCATCAGGAGTTCGTGGGATTGTAAACGATGTTGTTAATGCATTAACGTCATCAAGAACTTCCCATGTTGTTAAATCACCTGTTTCATAATCAATAAGAGCGATAATAATATTTGCATTATTTACAGACCCACCATTGGTAACATTGATAGTGTAAGTATCGAATGTACTTTGTTGCGTAAGGTTAACATCAACATTATTACCATTAATATTAGCAACTTCACGTAAAAATACAGTACCATCATTGCTTCCATAAAAAATTTCATAGTCAGATGCATCTTTAAGTCCTGCTACTGAGTAACCACCACTTGCATTAACTTCTGACCAGTTACCACCTACTGTTGGTGAAAATATATCAATCCAACCACTAGCATCAGTAAGAGTATTAAGATTTACATTTCCTGAAATAGTATGTAAACTTGCGGCTGATGGAAGTTCAATTGTAATAGCTTGATCCCCTGCTACAGAAATTTTATCTGCTTTGTTAAGGTTCCAATCAAATTGAGTTATGGTTTCACCACTTGCAATAGTTTCATTTGCATCAGCTTCGGCACCAGTACCTTTAATTAACATACCACCTCTATGATCTGAAGGGTGGAAAAGTACACGATAATCTCCATCTGGAACTTTAATTGTTACATTCTCATCAAATGAATTAGTTTGAGGATTATAGTTACCATTTCCATACCACTCAAATTGTGAAAGGTTCGTAGTAGCATCAATTTTTTCAACATCGATAAAAATTCCTTCATTTGCAGTACGGTTTGTTACTGTAAATGTTAATGTTTTAAGTGTTGGAGGTGTTAATGTCCCTAAGTTGACATCAGTTTGTACATTAACTAATGTTCTTACTTTTGGTCCAAAAATACCATTTGCCTCATCGAAGAACCATGAGTTTTGATTATCTTGTAATGTATCAGCATTGTTTGCTGCTCCACCTGTCGCATTATCATCACCTAAGTCAACTACAAAACCTTCATACGTTTCATGACTCCACAACTCAACTCTGTAGTTATTTGCTTGTTTAACAGATAGTGACATATTAATATCACCATTAACGTCTGCTACATATTCATCAAATGCAAATGCCCCTGGATTAGCAGGATCAAAACTTGTTTGATGCTCAAACGCATTTACAAAGAATAATTTTCCTGCATACGAAGCATCAAAATTAAAGTTTGCTGTTAAAACAGCTCTATCATTTGGTAATGCAATAGCAAAGTTTTCATTTTCATCAACAGTTAATGGCGCTACATTTGGTTCCCATGATACAGGGTTTTCAAAGTCGTTAAAGTTACACGTTGGTGGTGTTAGCGCATCGGCACAAACCGCTCCATTTTGTGTTCCAACCCATTGTACATTATCTTTAAGTGTCAAGCTATTTCCATCTACCCAGAAATCACCAAGCCCATGAATATAAGTACTTACAAAATATTTGTTTCCGGCTTTTATTCCTTCAATTGTTACATTTGCTTCTCCAGTAACGTCTGAAGTTAACTGTTCCCAGCGACCAAAAGGTTTTTCAGGTACAAACATATTAAAGTCTAGACTATTACTTGCAGGAAGACCACGAATAGAAAAGTTAGCACTAAAGAGCTCTACTACAGGAACAGCAGCATTGACCACTTCGTCAGAATCAACGTTAATAGAATCTTGCAATCCTGCTGGTGCTTCAGGTGCCCAATAGGCAACCGTTGCCCAATTAAATGTAGGATCATTTGCTAGAGACTTAAGTGATGTACCATTGGAATCATAAGGCGTCCATTGTACTTCATTAGAATCAATTAATGTTGTTCCTGAACTAAAGTCACCATCATCATCAAATACAAAGTAGTTAAAGTGACGATAGTTTCCATTTGCTTCTTGAACATCAAAGTTAAGTTCAACTAAATATTTTCCATCTTTAACACCTTCAACTTCAAAACTACCGTCACTGTTGACATCACGGCCTGTTCCAATAAATGTTATTGGGTTATAAAGGTGTACATTTGTCCAGTTTGCATTAGCAGGAATTCCACTGATTTGACCGGTAATAAGACGTGTTGTAGGTGGTGTAAATCCACTAAAGTCAATATCAACAACTTTAACTTTTGTAGTGTCATCAGTATCAATAAATGCTGCAACATCTGGAACAAAGGCAATAAATCCATCAGGAAGTACTACCTCTTTATGACGTACATCAAATTCAGGAACAATAGGGTTTCCTGGTAACAATGAAGAGTCATAGAAAAAGCCATTGTAAAAATTATTTTGAGGGTTTACAGGATCAAAATGATCTTGGTTAATACGAATTAAATAACCTGTATCACTAAAGTCATCGCCTAGAATAAGACTATAAGAACATACTCCTGAATCACAAATAACAGGTGCTCCACCAATCCATGCTCCTGTTTGAGCATCAATTAGATCAATATTCATATGAGAATTTGGATCTGTTAAGTCAAAAGTAGCTGATGATGTTACACTACCTTCAACTTTAAAGAAGTTAGTTCCGTATGTTGTGAAGTCAACAACTGTTGCTAAATCTGTATTTCCAACAACTTCAAAATATCCTGTTTTTGCAGGATCTGGAACCCAGTGTCCCGGAGTTAATTCAATCCATGGGATATTATTGTTACTAACTAAATCTTCATCACCGTCAAAACTATGATCAGAAACATTAGTATCTACCCCCACTTCATCATCATAAGCAGCCTCAAGGAATGAATGTTGTCCATTTTCATCAGAGAATTTTTCAATACGAAGTGAGTAGTTACCATCATGTGGAATTTTTACTTCAAAAGCGTAGCTATCATTATTATCATCTGTTGGTACTCTAGAAATTTCAGTTGAATACCACGCGCCAGATGCAAGATCAATGGCAGAGACATTAACCATTTTAAAACCAGCAAATCCGCCATTAGCATCATATACTTCGCCCGGTTTGAAATCAGTTCCTACTTTTACAATACCACGTAGTTTTGTAACTGAAGCATCTTTTTCTGATAATGGAATATAAATTGGTTCAATAATACCTGCTGCGTCAACATTAAAGCTGTTAACTTGTGGTAAAAAGAATCCATCTGCATTTGGAACATATTGAACATCTTGTTCTGGTATTAATGCATCATCACTAGGTTGTGTACTGGTTGCATTAAGAATACCATCGGTTCCTGCATCTAAATAGAAGCTTGAAAAAGAGTGTGAAATATCAGCATTCACTTTAATAGTAAAGCTTCTGTTTTGGTCTTGTTCAATTGCTGGATAATAGATAGTAAAACTACCATCTGCATTTGCCATTGTTCCTGAAACAAATTCACCCGTGTTTGCATCTATTAAGTCAATAAATACTCTATCACCGGCCGGTGGAGTTGCTGTGGCTGCTGCAGGATCAAGTGCAGGATCGAATGCAGGATCAACAGGTTCTTCTTCAACAAGAACAACACCATCTGGAAGTGAAATTTGACCTGTGATACTAAATGCATCAGCACCAAAAGCAAAGAAATCTTCATTACTTGCTTGGTCAAGTGCAATTTTTAATTCTTCAAGAGCATTTTTAATTTGTTCTTCTTCAGAAGGTGAAATTACATCTCCACCATCACTTGTTTCTGAAGTGAAGCCTTGAACTAATAACTCAACGTCATTAAGTTGTTGAATTAAATTATTGAAAATTTCTGGTGGAATATCCGCTGCATTTGAATTTAACTCATTTCTAATACCTTGAATTTGGTCAAATACTAATTGATCATTAGCAAGTGCAAGAAGTGGAAAAATGACATCGGTAGTATAGAAGTTTGTTCCATTTTCTACAATTGATGCAAGAGGAATTAAAATATTATCACCTGTAGATATATTGGCTTCTTGACCAATATTAATGGCAAAAGTACTTGTTCTATTAACATCTGAACTTACAATTGGATTAAAACCAAATTGTAGTAAGTCAATACCATTTAAGTCTGCGTCATTAAAAATAGGATGAACGGAATAACCTGTTGTTCCTAATGTTTTATTACCGTCAAGGGAAGTAATACCACTGATAATTCCTGATGTCGTCACTTCAGCTTGGAACTGAATAAATACGGTGTCATCTAAATCATAAACAAAATTTTGATTATTATCAAATTCTGCTACACGAACAAGAGGACCTTGATTTGCAGGAGGTGTTCCCCCTTGAAGTTGAGAAATAATTTGATCAAGCTCACCATCTTTTTGATTTATCATATCTTGAGTAGCAGGATCAATAGTCTGAGGTAAACCATTAATAAACTGCTCAATACCATTAAGCTGAGCAACTAAGTCATTGAACGTAGTCGCGTCAAATTGAGCTTGATTGGCATTTAAATCTGTACGTGTTTGATTAAGTTTGTCAATTAGGCCTTGTGCAGGATTGTTTACTGGTGGCGTATCAATTGTGGTATTTAATTCAAGATAACCATTTGTTATTTCATAATAACCACCAAGTAGATTAGCATTAGTTGGATCAACAAACCCATCAGCAGCTTCTAAAATTGGAATTGCTTGAATGGAATCAAATCTAAATCTTATTTGAGCGTTATTTATGTCAGTCAGTAATGCAGTTGCAATATCTTTAATTATTTGTGGTGTATTGATATCTGTTATATCAATAGGTGTACAAAAATCACTATATCCGCTGATGTTGTCATCAGTAATATCTAATACATCATTATTGGATAATTGTTCATAAATATTTGGTAGAGGACAACTTATTATAGGATGGTTTTGTATATAGATAGTTGCATTAGCGTCAGGAGATGCTTGGTATATTCTCCACTCTTTAGAACTATTAATATCTTCATGCCAATCTATATTGTCACTATCATTACCTAAGGTAGAACTATCAAACCGGATGCCAATTTCAGATAAGGGAATAGCTGAACTATTCATCTCTTGAGTTAAGTTTACAAAACCGTTTAGATCTCTTGTTACGTCACCAACCATAGCATAAGCATTATTATTATCTATCTTATCTCTTGATGAAATTTGATGGTGCGCATATATTGAGTCTAAGGATAATTGGTCTGCAAGTGGTTGTAAAATAGCACTAGTATGTCCAACTTCCCATCCTGCTATCCCATTTCCATCGATTTTTAAACCAGAAAATGGAATTTTTTGAGAATTAGGAATTTTAATTAAAGTAGGTTGTACAGGATTAGCAGGAGGTGTTGCAGTTTCATTATTATCCAAAGATGGTACTACAAATAGAACATCACCTTGAAGTGTACTATTAACTTCTTTTGACTCAAGCATTACTTGAGAAATAGTAATATGATTACCCTCAGTAATATTGGCATCAATACCTAAGTTAAGAATAAAAGTATTAGAAAAGTTACCATCATTTAAAACAGGTGCTAGATTAGTATTATTAATATCAAATGTATTAAGTGCCGCAAAAGCTGTAAAATTATTTCCTAAAGTAAGACCTAAAGGAGCAGAAATAAGTGAAGCATTATTCTCAAAACGTGTAACATTTAACTCTTCTGGAAATTGAACAACAAGTTGATCTCCACCATTGTAAAATGTATTTTGGTCAGCATCAAATCCAAATACTTGGACTTGAGCAGGAGGAGTTGTTGTATTCGTCTCTGTTAATGCTATAAACTGATCTGCTTCACCTTGTGTGTTAAAAAGTAAAATATTTCCAAAAGTATTATTATTTTCATCTCTTTGTTCAAGTTTAATATATTCAGGTGGTGTTTCTACTATTTGAACAGTAATATTTTTTTCATTACCAAAACCATCAAATAAACCTGCTATAGAAGGGCCTTCTAATGAATACCAACTTTCGCCAGATGGTGTTTCACTATGTGCTAGCCCTAAATTTGATATTGCTATACTTGTCCCAAGAAATAGATTTTCAGTTGCTATAACTGCATCAGAAAGAGTTCTGTACACGGCTACAAAATTTCTATCTGTAATATTACAAAAGTTTTTGTTAGTTACAGAGAAATCACTTACTGTAAGGTTCCCATCAACACAAATATTAGCATTGTTATTAGTAATAGTAACATTGAAATCTTCAGCAGGTGGTGGAGGTGTTCCTCCAAATGCTTCTTGAACAACAAAATGAATACCAGTAGGATTTACAATATTGTTAAGGTTCCCAAGTTCAACTGTAGAAGTATTAAAATCAACATTTGTAGGAATATCAATAGTAACATCTACACTAAAGGTTACTTTAAATGATTGATTATTTTCAGTGAAAACAGTTGTATTGGCTGGAAAGATAGTGTTAAAGTACCCTTCAATAGAAGGAATTACTGATGCATTTAGCTCTGTATTAAAGTTGAGGATTAAAGCATCTGTTCCAAAATCGATAATACCGTCGCCTGAAGTATTGTAATCAAGACCAATTAATTCTGGTTCAGGAAGTGCTGGCGGTGGTGGAGGTGTTGCTCCATTAGTATCTTCTTGAATTACAAAGTGAATACCCACTGGATTTATTCCACCATTCATATTTCCAAGATCCATAGTAGAAGCATTAAAATCTACATTGGTAGGTTGTGAAATATCAACATCAGTAACAAATGAGATATTAAATGAACGATTGTCATCTGTTTGTGCAAGGGCACCAAATCCAAAAGCATTGGTTAATACACCTTCAATAGCAGGTAAAGCAGATGCATTTAACTCCGTGTTAAAACGTAAAGTAAACGAGTCTGTTCCTCCATTTACAATACCATCACCCGACGTATTATAATCTACGCCATCGAGTAGAGGTTCTGGAAGTGCTGGTGGTGGAGGGGTAGATGTATTATTATCAAAGAGTGTAAAACTAACACCATTAGGATTAACTTCTCCCGTTACATTTCTGAGCTCATTAAAGTTTGCTGCAGAAAAGTTTACATCAAGTGGGTTTGTAACATCAACGCCATTATCGCCAATGGCAGTAAAAATTTTATTATCTGTAGTTGCTACTGTAAATTGAGTAGGGTTCATTAACGTATTAAACGTATTAGTAATAGTTTGTGCTGTGTTATCATCCATAATTGCATTAAATTCTAGAGTAATTCCTTCTCCTGAAAAATGATCAAGTACATTAGGTACAGTAGTAGCATTATCATCAGCATTTAAAACATCTGGAATTGGAGTTTGGATTATATTGACTAATGCACTGATACCATTATTGTTTACATCCGCAAAATTTGCGCCTGAAAATGCTAATGATCTCCCCGGATTAGAGATGTCATAGTTTCCAGCATTAAAAGTTACATTAAAATCTTGTGCATTTGTCGATGTAACCGATGTGTTTCCTTCAAAAGTAAAATCTAATTCATTCTGAATTAACGGTAATGCTGAAGCATTTAACTCTTCACTAAATGACATAGTAAATGAATCACCAGTACTTAACTGCCCAAACTGAGCATTGAAAAACTGTAAATGTGCTCCTGAACGAGGTGCTAATGCATCAAACACAGGTACATTTCCAGTATCAATATTTGGAAATGATGTGTTGTCCTCAAAAACATCATCTGCGATTGAGAGGTTAAAGTCAGCAGTAGAAGTTGAAATTAGTTGATGTATATCAAAAAACAAGATTGTTTGATTTGTATCGTTTACATTAATAGCAACAGGTCCGAGGTTTTGAAATGTTATATTTCCATCTGATGGTGCTGGACCAAAATTTACTCCATTTGGAGTGTTCCACTCTACAACCATAGATACAGTAGACTCGTTATTGTCTTGTAATATGACACTAGTTATTCCCATACCACCAGCAGCTAAAGCATTAGTAGCTAAAAGTGACGCTGTTACGGTAGAGAGTACAAATTTATTTTTGGGATATGAACTCATAATTAATTTCCTTTATTAAATTGATTGTTAATAGCTTGATGTTGTTTTCTAGCATCAAGTACTTGAACATGAGAAAGCTCTTTTTGAGCATGGTTTTGCACTATCATCTTTTTTTGATGAGTATCACCTAAAGGGTGTTGATGCTCAAATTGTTGGCGATGTTGTTGCATGATTTTTTGTTTTGATGATTCATGTTGTTGTTTAGAGCCTCCTGCGCGTTGATACGCTTTAGATTTTTGATATTTTTCGTAGTGAGAAACACTATTTTTCTTCTCTTTAACAGAGTTTTCATACTCGGTTTTACGATACTCTTGAAATTTTTGAGTAAATACCGTATTTGGTGCACTGTAAAGCTTTTGAACATCATTTGGAGTGAGTTTTTTTGCTACGCTTGGTGCATCTTTTTTTGAAGTGCTATGGTGTTCTTTTGGCCATTGGATAGATTCTGAAGGTACTTCTGCTTTAGTTTTTGTTTCGGGTAGTGTTGTTATAGTAGATTTCTTTTGATACAGTGAAAGGTATCCAAAATATAAAATAGCAGAAAAAACACCAAAAATAACAAAAAATTTTTTTAACATTATAGCACTCCAAATAGCTTGTATTAATTATCTCATTTTATAGTTTAAAGTTATATGAAATGTAATGTAATTGTTAGTTTTGAAAGGGATTGTGAAGAAATAGAGTAGAAAATTCTACTCTACTAAGATATGAAAGTGTGATATATAATAGTGAATTATTAAAGTGATAATTTACTTTTAATCCACTCTAAAATACGATCTTTAAGACCTGTAATAACATTATCCATCATGTTTTTAATTAAGGCTTTAACATCATAAGGTGCTCCATTAGAAGCAGTGTCGTCATCTGTATTGTCTATAGGGTCATTTGTCCCAACATCAGGGTCAGTAGGAGCGTCTGTCGGCGCATCAGTTGGAGCGTCTGTCGGTGCATCAGTTGGAGCGTCTGTCGGTGCATCAGTTGGAGCGTCTGTCGGTGCATCAGTTGGAGCGTCTGTCGGCGCATCAGTTGGTTCATCTGGAGTAACAATAGCGTTTTCATCCCAAGTACCTTGTGCATTAACCGCATCAAAGGCACGATTTACAGAAGCCCATTCTAAAGAGCCTTCTCCATAAATGGTTTCAGCAGATTGTGCTAAAAGGTAACGAGCATCTTTAAATGATGTCGTTGATGTAAAAAGGTTAGTTGCTGAGTGATACCAGATGTTAATTGCTTTTTTATAACCAATTCCATTAACATTAGTATCGTTAACACCACGAGGATGAACGCCACCCGTAACCATAAGTTTATAAATTAAGTTACCAATACCACTATTTGTATGTACACCACCATTATCGTCTTGACCTGTAAAAAGATTGTTATAATCATCTTTACTATGCCCATCTTCTGTTGGATTATTTAAAAAACGTGTAAAAATTCTATCTGTAGAGAAGTCAAAGTCTTCTCCAAGTAACCATAGTTCATCATCAGCACCATTAGCTGTATCAAATGCTACTGGATTTTTACCTTCGCCACCACCAAGAGCAATCCATGTCTCAATAGTAGTTCCAAAAATATCTGAAAGTGCTTCATTAAGAGCACCACTTTCACCGTTATAGTTAAGATTACTCTCTGTTGCCGTAACAAGGTGAGTAAACTCATGAGCAACAATATCTTGTCCACTGCTCATAGGGTTGATATTTTGACGTGAATCACCCGTTCCAAACATTAACTCTTTAGAATCGGGATCAGCAAATGCATTTAAACCACTACACTGCCCATTTTGAGAAGGAAATGTTGCCATAACCGTTGCTCTAATACGTCCATCTTGATTATCGTACGAACTACGATTAAATACTTGTTTATAAAACCAGTATGAGTTTTCCAAAAAACCACGTACTTGAACTTCAGGGTCTTGACTAGAAGTATCACCTGTAGCTGCAAAAGCGGTAACTTCTTCACCTTCTGCATTGATGTATGGATATGCACCTGAAGTGTCTTGTGTTGTTCCTTCAGCAGGTAAAATCATTCCTTCACCAATAGATTCTTGCATAGTTTGAAGTGCTAGACCTGAACCATTACGATTTTTTAGACCACCAACGGGAGGAATAGAAATGGTATAACTTGCATCTTTTACTTCAGTTTGACTTTCAGTTTGTGTGTTTGCTGCTGCATACATCTGTTGTTGACAGTAGCCATTATAATTACGTGTTTGAATCTCCGCCATTCCATGGTTACGATTCACTTCTAAAACTAAAGAAGCGTCATTCGCATCAAAATAGACTTCAGAGTGATGAGGAACGCCATTGCTATCTGTATAGTGAACCATTGTGTAATAAACAAGTCTGTGACCTGTTTTTTCTTCATAAATTCCTAAAACAGGAAGGTAGTTAGCAACTAAAGTCTCTTTATCACCTGTCATTGCAAGGCTTAATTTTTGAAGTGCTGCTACTGCGTCAAGTTTTGGTGTAATATCTAAATCTAAAACAGGAAGATATTGACCATTAATCATTTTAACATTATCGTTTTTATCTACTTGAGAGATAATCTCTTTGTTAAAGATTGGAAGGTCTTTGAAAAATAATGAGTAACGGTAATAGGTATTTCCAAAATTATCATTCTTTTCAGATACTAAACCAAGTTTAATTGTTTCTGCTGTTGCACTACGACGTAGTGATGCTTTTGCCACACTTGCATAACGATTTTCTACAATAGAGACAATATCATTTGCACTGCTTGCTTTTTTACTACCATCTTGAAATTTCATAAAGAGTGAATTACTATCTTCATCAACAAAATCTTGCGTTTGAGTCACTTGAGTTGTTGGTGTAGTTGCTGCTACACCGTTGTCATTTTGAGTCAGTTGATCAGGAGTTGATGAACCACCACATCCAGTAAGCAATGTCATTGCAACGATTGAAGAAAGAACGATTGTTTTATTACTGTTTAACATGTGGAATCCTTTTATACTTTGGTATTAGAAAAAATTATAAGATTAAAGAATTCAAAGTAGTATTAATATAAGTTATTTTTATATAATGTGTAAAATATCAGTTACTTATTGAAACTAGAACTTTAGTACTATAGAGTGCTTAAAGCCCTATAAATAGGGATTTTAATTTAAAAAATTAAATTTTAACATCAATAAATGTAGCGCACTTAATTTCAATACTAAAGGCTTCTTCTAAGGTGAGGTTATTTAAAAGTGAAAGTAACACTCGAATAACGCCAGCGTGGGTAACAATAAGAATATTCTTTTTTTTAAGAAGTGGTAGGTACCTTAAAAAAAAGAGTTCAATCCGACGAATATAAAAAGAGTATTCTTCCCCATCTAAAGCATTTATCCACTGTAGAAAGTTTTCGTATTTGAACTCTTCTGTGGAAATGATATTATCAAATGTCATTCCTTCATGTCGTCCCCACGATTTTTCACGTAAAAGTTTGGTGTAAACAACCTTTTGCGAAAGGTTTAACTGTTGAAGTGTTTGTGTCGCTCTTGGTAAATCAGAACAGTAAATAGCATCAAAATTTTTATGTTGGAGTGCGAAGGAAATTTTTTTTGATTGCGCAACGCCTTGTTGAGACAATGTAATTTTATTGTGTCCATTATAACAGCCATGATATTTCTCATCAACATCACCGTGTCGTAAAAGTGTTAGGGTCATAGTAAAATTACTATCATGATATTTAAAAGAATAAGCTCAGTAAGTTCAATTAAAAAGCCGTATAAATCGCCACTGTAACCACCAAATCGTTTTTTACTCCAGAGCGTAAAAGCTATCATGATAATAAGAGAACTTAAAATTAAAAGTATCGAATATGTAAAAAAAAGCATACTTATCATGATAGAAATTGTGGCAAAAATAAGATGTGTTGTGGTGAACTCTTGTTTCGCTAAGGTACTCATTCCCGAAGTACGAATATAGTCAAAAAAGTAAATAGCAACAACGGCGTTAAAACGAGAAAGCATCATGATAAAAGGGAGAAGATAAAACGCATCAAAGTGAAGTAGTGTTGAGGCTTTAAAAAGTAAAAACACAACACAAAATATCATCCCCATCGCACCAATATGAGGATCTTTCATTACCTCTTGAGCACGTTCTTTTGGAACAAACAATGCATCAAAAGTATCAGCCACCCCATCTAAATGTAAAGCCCCTGTTATTACAACCATCATGATAAAAATAATTAATTTGAGATGATCTTGTGGAAAATAGGGTGTTAATACTAAATACATTCCATAAAGTATAAATCCAAGTATCAGCCCAATAGTAGGATAGAACATTACCGCGTAACCATTAATGCCTTTAAAAAAATTATGGACTTTAAAAAATGGTAGTGTTGTGAGCATGGAAAAGGCGAGGGCAAAGCCTGAGAAAATTTTTGGAATCATTTTATATTAACAATGTATAGATTCCAGATACTCTGTTAAATCATGACATTCGATGAATACATTTTTTCTACTTCTCGATAGCCATATACTCATAATTTTATCAATTGGTTTTCCACTGTTACAATATAGATAAAATATCGGCATATTCGCTGTTTTTGAACTGTCCCGTTGTGTCGCTAAAATATGTGTAGTATTACTCACTTTCTTTAAAGATGAAGTGAGTAAATGTGCTATATTCTCGGCTAATAGCTTTTCTTTAGTATCAATATTCAGAGTTTGGACTTTTGATATGACATCACTAATTTTTAGATAAATAATACCACTTTCTATATACTTATACTCTTCAAGGTCAATATTTAATTCCTTAAAGCATAAATTAAAAAATCCAAATAGTAAGCTTTTTTCTTCCACTAAAATATATTTTTTGGAACACTCAATTATTTTATCACATGTAGAACCTACACTATCTAAGGCATCTCCATCAATAATTGTAAAATCACTTAAATTATTATCACAGCAACCTTCTTGAATGTTGGCTATAGGTATTGCCACATAATTTCCTTAAAAGCGCCCATAAGTTCATCTTGCAGTAAGTTCCAGTTGTCATCATTAAGTATTATATTTTTTACAATACCCTTTTCTTCACTTAAAAGGTTATAAGAAACTCTATCACTAAAGTTTTCTCTTTGTGCTTTTGCATTTAGGTAATCTGCCATAAATGGACTATGTGTCGAAAATACTATCTTGATACCTGACTTTATTAGTTCAATAAATAAGTCAATCATTTTTAATTGCCAACTGGGATGAAGATGCACTTCTGGCTCTTCCCAAAATAGTGTTGAACCTTTTTTTAATACTTTATTTGTTATCAAATACTGTAATAAGCCTATACTTTTTATTCCTGATGAAGCATTTACTATATTATAGTTCTTCCCACTAGTTGATTCAAAAGAAAAACCTTGATTTCCCTTGGAAATATTTCCATCAATTATATGTGAAGTTGATTTTTTAAATTCATTTATAAATTTATTTGTATCTTCGCTGGTAAAAGAAAAATCATTTTTATTCAATTCTTGAAGTAGTGAATCTATATGATAAGGAACTTTGAATCTTTCAGTTGGTAAGAATTTTTGAAATTCTAATATCAATGGCGTTTCAACAAATATAGCCCCATTAATACTTTCATCAAAAATTAAATCATTTGTTGATAGTTTATTATCATTGTAGTTTATAAGAGTTGTTTCAGCAGAGTAGGTAAAGTTGTCATTTATTTGATTAATATCTCCGAATATAGATTCTAAAATATTTCTAAATATAAAATTGAATTTTTCATCTTTTGAATCAAGTAAATATTTTTTTTGCTTTTCAGAAAGATGATTAAGAGTATTTATAAACATCTCAAAACTAGATCGATTTTTTTCTTCGATATTGTTTGATTCGGTATTTAATATTTCAAAAGCACTAATGAAATCATTAGTATCAATATACTGATTGATTAAATTTTCATTTTTAATGCCTGCATGTGACATCATTAATTTAAAAAGTTGGAGTATGTTTTGTTCTTTTTCACTGTCCATTAAAGCATAGTGAACTTTGTATGTTTCATTAACAATGGAACTCATAGCTTCATCATAAGCATACAAAAATTTCATAATATAACTTTTACCACTACCAGGCTTACCTGCTAAAATAGTTATATCTTTTACATCAAAATCACTATCTTTTATTTTAGCAAAATTTTTTAGATTTACATTTGGCATGACATCACTTCTTAATAAATTATTGTAAATGTATTTTATCTTAATAATAATAAGTTTTGTAATTTACTGAATAGAAAATTTACATATTATATTGGTTGACGAAGTAGTTTCCTCTTGACATTCTTAGTTTATCTGTATTGAAATCCCCGCTTTAACATCGAAAACAGCGTCGCAATGTTGTGCAATAATTTGTGATGCAATACCACTTAAGTCTACAAAACGACGTACTAATGGATTGTCACTAACTACACTTTGCCCCACATCATTTAAAACAAAAACAATATCATTGGGCATTGTACATACCTTGTGAAGCTCTTCAAAAATAGCATCATCACTTCTATCATGATAAAGCATATTGTTAATCCACATACTGATACATTCTACTAAAATTGGACTATTTTGATACGCTGTAATTTTAGATAAATGAAGACTCTCTTCAATAGTAATAAAGTTTTTTTTACGTCGTTTTTTATGAGAGGAAATACGAAGTTTCATCTCTTCATCAATAAACTCTGTTGTAGCCAAATAGATAGGCTTACTAATAGAATTCTGTAGAATATAGGTTTCTGCTAATGAAGATTTTCCACTTTTAATACCACCTATAAAAAGAGTTTTCATTTTAAACTAAAAACTTTTCAACTTCTTGAATAATCTGTTCTTCTGTAATACCATTTGAAAGGGCGTAACATAGTGCCGCACCTGCACCAACACCCTCTTTTGCTTCTCCCTCATCGTAAAGTTTTAAAGCAGGGTGAGTAGATTCTGAAAAAGTAAAGTCTGCAAAATAGCTCGTGATTTCAAAAGAGAGGTTTTCTAAAATTTGAACCACATCAGAGTCGACATCATTACGAACCCAAGATGTTGTTGCCAGATGAATATTCTCAGGATAAAATTCTATATCTTGTTCTGCGGCTAGATTGTCTGCAATAAGCAGTACGGCTGCCATTTGTGTACCACCGGCTAAAACAATAGGAGTATGTTGCGATGCTTCTAAAACAAAACCGGCACAAAACAGAAGCATATTGTCGGCAATTAAACTAAGGCGTTCAATAGTATTCATTTCGACTAAAACATTACGATTAGCTTGGTCTAAAACAATCGCTTTAAGTGAGTAAGGCGCATCGGCGAATGAAGATGAAAAAGCTTCTTTTAACTCATCGTAGCCTAAACAGACAATTGAAGCTAGTGCTGTTGTTGTTCCTGCGGGAGTAGATTCTCCTAATATTATATACTCACCTTGTGCTTGATAGTCTCGACCTGCTTCAAGCCCTTTATTAAAAAGTGTTTGCGCATCAATAGCTGCACCCGTTTTAGGAGTTGAAATACTTTGTGAAGGACTAATATCAAACTCTAAAATATCACAATTTTGAGGGGTAACTTCAAGACCTAAATCTAAGGTCTTTATACATGAAAATGGACAAAGTTGTTCTACTGCACGAGTAATTAGTGCGGGAGTGGGAACACCTTTTGGCGTTTCTGCAATGCCTTCTAGTGAAAACACTTTCGCAGTTGTAATAAACTCTGCGTCAAGTGTCGGTGTTAAGTGGATTTTACCGGGAATTCCTGCTTGAGTAATATTGTTAATATCACACGTATGTGTCACCGAAGCTGCCAGTAAAAAGTCAGCCTTTTTACCTGAAAATAGAAGAGGATTTGAAGTATTAATTGTTTGCATAAAAAGTCTTTATAATAATATTTAATTCGTTTATTTGGAGTCTATCAAAAAAGAGTTTATAATCTCTTGTACTGATAGGGTTTGTGCTTGAGTATTAGCAAGAGTATTATCTAAGTTTTTAGCTTTATAAAGTGCTTCAACTGATAATTCTTGAATTAATACATTTTCATCTTTAGTGGCAGGAAAGTTGGTAATTAAAAAAATTAAAAAGAGGTGTGCTTCAACAAAACTACAACGACAATCCCCTAAAACTTGAATAAGTGCTACTAAAGTTCCTCTGTCACTAACGGGTGACACGGTCTCAAGTTCTAAAATTTCTCCTCGAGAAAAATCTTTTTTAAAGAGAAAAAAGTCCATCTCGAAAAATGCAACAAGACGTTTTAAAATAATGACTTCGTACGGCTTGATTTCTTTGTCCATAAACGTTAAGTAAAAAGCATATTCACGTTGAACAGCAATATCTTTATCAAAGATTTTTTGGACACATGTTTTTATACTCGGAAGTTTATTGGATTGAATATTAAAGTAAAAAAGAACTTCGTTAATTAAGTTAGCAGTAATAGTCTCAGACTCCCAATTATATGCATTTAAAAGACGCTCTTCCACACAGAAAATAAAAAACGTAATATCTTCTTCACTTATCTCTTTTTTCTCATAAAAAAGCTGCATGCTCATAATAAACATAAACATCTCTTCATAAATTTTTTCATTTGCTTCAAATTCAGAGAAAAAATAAGCAATAGCCCGTAAAATTTCTCTGTCTAAAGTTTGAAAGTAGATTTGTGAAATTTTAATATAGATGTTTAAAGACTCTTTGAGAGAGAAAAAGTGTAAGTTGTTTTTGAAAATTTCTAAGTAACGAGGGTCAATAACTTTTTCATTCATTAACATAAGATAAATATCGGGTGGTGTAAAGTAGTTTTCTACTTTAGCAACACGTGAAAGTGGTGCTTCTAGTTTTTTATCATAAGAGATAAGATGAGTATCAATAATAATAGTACCCGCAAGTATTGATTGTACACTCCCTTTTAGGTGAAGCTGTTCATCTTTTAATGTGACAAAAACTTCACCCCGAATATCTTCATTTCGAATAAAAATTTTGTCTAAAGTTTCGTTATAACGGATAACGCCACCATCAATTAAGGTATGCTCATTATCAAAAACATAATATCTTCGCTTTAAAAAAAGCATCTTTTTACCACATCCATCATCCCATGATGAAGAGGTTAAAAGTGTAAATAGTTCTGTTGTTTTTATATTATTTAGGAGTGTCGTTGTATTCATAGTTATATCTTAGTATGAAATTGTTTATATTACTCTTGCATGTAAAATTAATACATTTTTAAAAATTAGAACTTAAGAATGAGAGGTTATAACACGTATAAAATTTTTCAATAAGTTGAATATGAGTATTCATAAAAAGTTCTCTTTTAATGACTATAATATCACAAAATATAGAAGAGCTTTAGTAATACTATATTTTTAAGCCAAGTTATTATCATGATAACTTATGATGTAGTAATAACTTTTTTTAAATTTCATACAGGAATATATTATGCAACTCTTTTTAGTTTTGTTGGGCGCAACCTTGGGTCTTATTTATGGGTACAACACCGATGGTTTTATTTTTAGTTCAAAAATCTGTCTTTTTGCAGGATTAACATTGATTATGCCTTCACTCTTTAATGTGAAGTTGGCAGACGTTACTTTAGTATGGGAGTATAAAATCGTTCTAATAAAAGGTTTAGTACTAAACTACATTATATTGCCACTCTTTGCAGTTGGCATTGGCTTGCTAACACAGAATTTCGGTATTGCTGCAGGACTTTTTTTACTCTCTGTGTTAAGTGGTGGCGGAATGGTAATGCATTGGATTAAAAAATCAGGTGCTGATACTTCCTTAGGTTTTTTAATACTTTTGATTAATTTACTTTTTGTGTCACTATCACTCTTAATGCTACATCAATTTGGACTCTATACTTCGGAGTATTTTGGAGAGTCTTATGCTGATCAAGTAAACATTGCTAACTTTGCACAAGCGGTACTTATGCTTTTAGTGGTAGTCCCTTTTTTATTGAGTCGTGTGATTTTATTTGTAAAACCGTTGGTAAAACTGATACAAGAACAACGCAGTAAAATTAGTAGTGGTAGTATTTTTATTATTTTATTTTATCTTTTTGGATTACAAAACTCGCAACTTTTATTTAATATTTATGAATTTGAACCCGAATTAATTGTCATTTCATTAGCTGCTGTATTTGCATTTTATTTTTTAATTTTGGTGACTGCTCGGTTAGTGTATGATCTGAATTCACCCCAAGAAAGAGCAGCGTTTTGGCATAGTGTGACACGATATATAACTCTTGCTTTGGTAATTTCTACATTTAGTATTAACACGTTTGGAATTGCAATGATATTGCCTATTATGTTCGCTTATTTAATTCAGATACCGTTTGCTATTTTTATTGATAAGAAGTTAGCAGTAATTAAAAAATAGCTATTTTTGAGAGTACAAATTTTATTGTTACCACTTGTTAAGACAGGACGAGATTAACTACACATTCTTTGCAGATGAAAGTGGTTAAGGTATTCAATAATTTCACTTGGAGGTAAAGGTTTTACAAAACTTTTATCAAAAAGAGGGTAGCTTGACATATCTTCTGAAGAACAAGCAATAATAATTTGGTTAGTACTCTTTTCTTTAATAAGTTTACTCATCTCAATACCATCCATAATAGGCATATTAATGTCGGTAATGACAATATCAGGAGAGTGCTGATTATACATGTGTAGTCCTTCTTGACCATCATCAGCAATAATAAGTTCGAAATTTTTATTATCTAATACAAGTTTTACATATTCTCTAATATTATCGTGCAGAACATGTATCAGGAAGCAATGGATATACATATTTTTCATTTTATGGAAGTATTAAGGGTGATGAAGAACGAAAAAGTAGAGCATTAGATATTTTTAGTGATAATTTTTATGACAATGGTTTATATGATGACAGTGTATTTAAAAATTTATTACCACCCGAGGGTGCTTCATTGAAAGACACTTCTACGAATAAAGTTTATATAGCTAATGGATACACAAGGGCATCAGCAGCAGACGGAGATGTCCCTTTTCTTCGCGATACTACTTCAACATCAACATCATCAGGTGAAATAGGAAGCTGTTATGTTGGTTACGCTGATATTTGTGCGAGCTACTCTTCTATGACACAGACTCAATATAATGAACAAGAGAGTAAGTGTTTAAATGGTAATAGTTCTTGGGCGAAAGGAAATGCATGTGCAACAAAATATACCTCTTCTTCGGGAAGAACGAATATTTGTCAACAAACGTATGAAGGTGCCGTTATTAAAACATACAGTTATAACTTGTCTGATGATAGATATGACTTTGCAGTAGAAGCGTGTAAACAGTATCAGTAAAAACGATATATTACTTTAAAGTGTCAGCAATAATTATGTTGACACGCATTTATATTTTTTGTTAGTTAAGTGTATCAATTTTAAACCAGTTTTTTTGCTCATTTTTAAGTTCAGAAGCAGGTTTCTCTTTGTATTTTTCACTATAGTTTTTTAGAAGATTTTCAACAATCTTTGAAGTAGTGAGAGGAGTATTACGATTTGAAGTTGTGCTTGAATAGGCTTGAGACTGGTTTTGTTCTTGTTGTTGTTGAGTAGCTTCTTTGTCTATACTTGTAGTTGTAATGGACTCAATAGGAATCCATTTAGCATCAGAATATAAGTGTGTACACATTGTTACAATTCCTATCATGATAGTTTTCTTCAATGATATCTTCTCCCCATTTATAGTATTCAAACAGACGCTTAGGTTATAATAATTCTTCAAAAATATGGACTTAAAGACTGGGAATAATTTTAGCATTAATTCTTTGAATTAAAGCCGTTTGAGTTCAGGCGAAGCATGTTTATGGTTTTGCATCTGGTCAACGGCTTTGGCTACCATTAAATCTGAAGTGACATTCACAGCGGTTCGGCACATATCTAGAATTCTATCTACGGCGATAATAAGTGCCATATACTCAACAGGTAAGCCAATTTGATTTAAAATAATAACCATCATCACAAGAGATGCACTAGGCAGTGCTGCAACGCCAACACTTAGAGCTACTACAGTAATACCTAAAAGTATTTGTTCCCCAAATCCCATACTAACACCCGCTAAATTTGCCATGTATAAAACAGCAACTGTTAGGTACGCTGCGGTTCCATCCATAGAGACGGTTGCGCCTAAAGGAAGTACAAATGAAGCGGTTTTAGGGTCAACTTCACCTTCTTCTTCACAAACACGCATTGAAATAGGAAGTGTTCCTGCTGATGACGCTGTTGAAAAAGCCATAATAGGGGCTTCTCTTACTTTTGAAAGATAAGAGTAGGGATTTATTTTCCCAAAAAATGCTAACATCGCAGGAAGTGTTATCGCCATATGAATAATGAAAACACCTATAACTACTAACATATATTTCCACAGTCCTAAAACTACTTCAATACCTTGTTCGGCAATAACATAAGAAATTAAAGAAAACACACCAATAGGTGTGAGTAAAATAATCCATTGTGCAATGACTAACATTGCTGCACTCACTGCGTCAAAAAAATTGACCATAACACTTTTTTGAGACTCGCTTAAATGAAGTGAGGCCACACCAAAAAGAATGGCAAAGACAATAATAGGCATCATGTCGCCATTACTTAATGAGGTAAAGACATTAGTAGGTATAAAACTCAAAATCATTGTTTCAAAAGAAAAAGGAGCGATACTCGCAGCTTTTTCATAAGATAAATTATGAGCACTTACCATCTCTCCAATAGGAAAAATATTCATAGCAATAATGGCTAAAACAACCGCCATTGCAGTGGTTGACATATACAAACCAATGGTACGAAGTCCAATATTTTTAAGACGTTCTAGAGAACCTAATCCTAAAATAGCAACATAAATACTGGCAAAAACAAGAGGTACTACTAGCATTTTTAATAAAGAGATAAACATAGTTCCAATTACTTTTTGTTGCAGTGCGAGTTCGGGTAAAAAGCTACCAAAAAGCGCACCTAAAATAATTCCAACGATGACTAAATTATTAGTGGTTAAATATTTTTTCATTTACTAATTCCTTTGGTGCAATAGTATCATTTTAGTGTGCAAGAGTTCTTAAAAGTTTTACAAAAGTAGTGAAAGAAGTTTTAGAGTTTACAAAGAGATTTTCAAAATTAAATATTACCAGACTCTTGGAGGTTAGTTGAATGTTCATTTTTCATACATTAAATTACTTTGCACTCCCATTCGGGAAAGTGAGTTCTTATATATAAATTCAACTCTTTTTCTTCTTGAGTGTATTTTTTATGAGATAGTTTGGTTTCTAATGACTTATTAACAATTGGGGTTTTGATCATCCCTGCACCAACAGTATTGTTAGTATATCTATCAATAACAATAAAGCTACCTGTATATTTATTATCATGATAAGAATCAATGGCTATTTCTCTATCTAAAGAAAGTGTACATTGGGCAATGTCATTAAGTTCAAGTGTATCCGCATTTAACTCTTCAAAGGTATTAATATCTTTTTTGTACTGAATTGAATCAAAGCTACCATTAATGACAGAAGTGGAACGCTTAATGATATAGTTTGAATGGAGTTGCATAGGCGTTTCACTCATCCAAACAAGCATTACCTCAAACATATGTGACACTTCTGGAATATTGTCTGATTTGACTATCATATCGCCACGAGAAATATCAATTTCATCTTCTAATGTTAATGTTGTTGCCATAGGGGCGAATGCAGTTTGCATACTTTCTACACACTCATCTTTAGTTTTTACTCTTAACTCTTTTATATCATTAGAAATAATCGATTTTACTTTCGATGTTTTTCGAGAAGGTAGCACCGTGATAGTGTCACCAACACTAATACTACCACTGGTAATTGTCCCACAAAAACCTCTAAAGTTTAAATGAGGACGATTAACATATTGAACGGGTAACCTAAAGTTATTATTCTTTTTTATTTTGATATCAATAGTGTCAAGAAGCTGCATCAGTGGTACCTCTGTATACCACTGACACTTATCTGAAGGGGTAACAATATTATCGCCATCTAAAGCTGAAATGGGGATGTATTGAAAATTGATATTGTTATGATGTGGAAGGTGTGGAATTACACGTTCATACTCTTTTTTAATCTCTTCAAATTTCTCTTGTGAAAAACTCACTAAGTCCATTTTATTAATTGCTACAATGATATTTTTAATACCTAATAATGAGGCAATATAAGAGTGTCGTTTAGTTTGTGTTAAAACACCTTGACGGGCATCAATTAAAATTATAGCAACATCAGCAGTTGATGCACCCGTTGCCATATTTCTAGTGTACTGTTCATGACCCGGAGTATCAGCAATAATAAACTTTCTTTTTTGAGTAGAGAAAAATCTATACGCAACATCAATAGTAATACCTTGTTCTCTTTCTGCTGCAAGACCATCAACTAAAAGTGCCAAGTCTATTTTGTCACCAGTGGTTCCACTTTTTTTAGAATCTTTTTCAATAGCAGCTAATTGATCTTCAAATATCATTTTAGAGTCATATAAAAGTCTGCCAATTAAAGTACTTTTTCCATCATCAACACTACCACAGGTTATAAAACGGAGTATCTCTTTATTTTCATGTTCACGAAGGTATTTTTCTATATTTTGAGTGATTAAATCTGACTGATGTGCCATTAAAAATAGCCCTCTTGTTTTTTCTTTTCCATTGATGCAGCACCATCACTATCAATAAGTCGTCCTTGTCTTTCACTGGTAGTACACACTAACATCTCTTGGATAATTTGGGGAAGTGTAGTTGCTTCAGAATTTACAGCACCTGTTAATGGATAACAACCTAATGTTCTAAAACGAACATTTTGCATTTTTGCGGTAGCCGCTAATTCTTTTGGCATACGTTCATCATCTACAAGTATTTTAGTTCCCATATACTCTATAACGGGTCTTTTTTTAGAGAAGTATAAATCAGGTATAGGGATATCTTCTAAATAAATGTATTGCCATATATCTAGTTCCGTCCAATTACTAAGTGGAAATACCCGAATTGTTTCACCTTTTGTATGTTTACCATTATAAATATTCCAAAGTTCAGGTCTTTGATTTTTAGGATCCCATCTATGGTTTTTATCTCGAAAAGAATAAATTCTCTCTTTTGCACGAGATTTTTCTTCATCACGACGTGCGCCCCCAAATACAGCATCAAATTTTTGAATATCTAATATCTGCTTTAGACCTTCTGTTTTCATAATGTCAGTATGCAAAGCAGAACCGTGTGTAAAAGGTGAAATATCCATCTCTATACCTTTTGGATTAGAGTGGACAATTAACTCCATTCCCACTTCTTTAGCCCGTTTATCACGAAACTCTATCATCTCTTTGAATTTCCATTTAGTATCTACATGAACAAGAGGAAGTGGTGGCGGTGCTGGGTAAAATGCTTTTTGAAGAAGATGCAGCATAACCGAACTATCTTTTCCAACACTATAAAGCATAGCTGGATTTTGAAATTCGGAAATTACTTCACGCATAATATGCATTGATTCTGCTTCTAACTGTTTTAGATGTGTTAAGCGGTGTTCTTGAATCAACGAGTTTCCTTAATATAATTCTTATTGACTAAATAATCTATAATTATTTGGCAAACTTCCTTAACTGAAGTATTATCATTTTTTATATGGATTTCTGCTTGACTTGGCACTTCATAAAGAGAATCTATACCGGTGAAGTCTTTTATCTCCCCAGCTCTAGCTTTTTTATAAAGACCTTTTGGATCACGTTCTTCACAAACTTCAAGTGGAGTATCAATAAATATTTCTATGAACTCCTCTTGTTCTACTAGATTTCGTACAAGGTCTCTGTCACTTGCAAATGGTGATATAAATGCGGTTAATACAATTTGTCCGCTATCGATAAATAACTTTGCCACTTCACTTATTCTTCTTATATTTTCAACTCTTGAATCATCGTTAAACCCTAAATCTTTATTAAGGCCATGACGGACATTATCTCCGTCTAATAAATAGGTAAAATTACCATTATCATAAAGTCTTGTCTCAAGTGCGTTAGCAATAGTAGATTTTCCACTACCACTTAGACCGGTAAACCATAATATACATGGTTTTTGATGTGTCTGTTTAAGTCTATCTGCTTTGGTAATATGGGTATTATGCCATACAACATTTTTTTCTTTCATTACACAACCACAAAATAAGGATTTAATAGATTTTCTTTATTATAGACCATGGGTATTGCGTTCTTGTTCTTTTGAAGGTATTCTAATGCGGGGATTTTATCATCATACTTATAAACATTTTTTCCAGCTTCAAGGACTATTGCATGAGCCGCCGCCGTATCCCATTCCATTGTTGGCGAAATACGAGGATAGATGTCTGCTTTACCTTCTGCCACCATACACAATTTCAAACTTGAACCTTTAGAATCAGCACATAAATTTGGATATTTAATTTTTAAATCATTTATAAAGGACTGAGTTTCAACTGAGAGATGAGATTTACTGGCGACTACAGTGAACTCATTTTTAGTGTGAGTAAGTGGAATTTTTTCACCATTTAAAAATGCACCCTCACCCTGCTTGGCAATATACATTTTCTCTATTGCAGGTGCATATACAACACCTAAAACAGGGGTTTTATTATGAATTAGTGCTATATTTACAGTGAATTCATCATTTTTTTTAATAAACTCTTTTGTACCGTCTATCGGGTCAATACACCAATAATATTCCCAATTTTTTCGTTCATTAAATTCAATAGTTTTATTTTCTTCTGAAAGAATGGGGATATTAGGATAAAGTTTTTCCAACATAGTACAAATGATTTGATTTGATTTTGTATCTGCTTCTGTAAGTGGTGAGTTGTCATTTTTATACTCTATTTTAAAATCTTTTTGATAGATTTCTAATATAGCTTTTCCAGCTTCTTGTGCTATTCTCTTTATTTCATGTGTAGATATTGAGGTTGTCATATTGGAATGCATTATAACACTTATGCCTTTAAATATTCAATATTTTTTTTAAATACGAGGGAGAAGCATAACCTAATTTTGATGCAACCTGTTTAGGTGAATAACCCATTTCAATTAATTTAATTGCTTTTTGTAACGTTATTTGTTTTCTGGAATCTTTAAATGTAGTTTCATTTTTTCTGAAAATATTGTTAATGGTTGATGATTATCTAGTAAGTTATAAGAAAATATGATTATTCAGACCCCAGAATTTTTCATTAAGCCTTTAGGATTTAAATACAAAATGTTAAACCTTCAAACCAATGACACAACTACTAATAATCTAAAACTTGATAATTCTCATCTGATTTATCTTGGGGTGTTGTTTGGGTTTTAGGCTTTTATTACTTAGCTGATTTTTCGTGTGTCTTGAGAAATGTGAAGATCTCTGCATCTCACTATATTTGGATGTATGTCTTATAAAGTGTTGAAGTGTTAGTTGGTGCGTAAGTTTGGAAGATTTTTCAAACATAATAGTGGTTTAAGTCCTAAGGAGTTTAGGCTTAATCAGTAAAACTATAGGAAGTCTTAGTCTCTGTCTATTATGATAAATTATAATTATTACAAGGAGAAGTTTAGTTATAGTCAATGAGCCACTTATATTGACAAACAGCTCATATAATGATACGATTATAATATTAATCAGATCATAGGATATTTATGAATAAGAAAAAGTGGATTTGGCAACACAAAAAGTATCCCCACTTCAAATACAATATTGAAGAATTTATCCCAAAACTTACTCAAATAGCAGAAAATGTAGGCAGAGTTAAGGCTCTTATTTCCTTATTAGATACATCAGAACAAGATACTATCAAGATAGATCTTTTAACAAGTGAAATCGTCTCAACCTCGGCAATAGAAGGAGAACACCTTTCTAGAGATAGTGTAAGATCTTCTATAAGAAAAAAAATAGATTCTGGTTTTAATAAAGAGCACGACAAATCTACTTACCATACTGACGCGCTTGTTAATATTTTAATTGATAGTACTCAAAACAGAGAAAATTTAAACTTAGCACGCTTACACAAATGGCATATTTCACTTCTTACTCATATACCAAGTAGTTTTAACAAGATAGAACTAGGATCATTTAGAACGTATGATGATATGCAAATAGTTTCGGGTTCTATAGGAAAAGAAAAAGTTCATTATGTAGCCTTACCCTATAAAAGAATATCAGAGGATATAAATAGTTTATTACACTTTATTAATTTTAGTAGTGAAAACATTTATATTAAAAGTGCTATAGCACACCTTTGGTTTGTCACCATACATCCCTATGATGATGGTAATGGTAGAATGGCAAGGATTATAGGTGACTATGTAGTCTCTAAAAACTTTGGAATAGAGTATAAATACTTTAATATATCGGCTGCGATAGCCAAGCATCGTAAAAATTACTATGATAAATTAGAGACAACTCAAAATCTATTAGATAACCAAAATTTAGATTGTTCTCTTTGGATTGGATGGTATCTTGATATGTTTAATAGTTCCCTTGAAGAAACGCTAAATAGTATTAACAGAGTCATTACAAAAACAAAGTTTTGGGATAAGATTCGAGATATTTCACTCAATACACGCCAACTAAAAGTACTTACAAAATTACTTAATTATAATGATGGAGAATTTAAAGGCGGTTTAACAACTAAAAAATATGTAGCAATGACAAAAGTGTCAATTGCTACAGCTAAGAGAGATATTCAAGAGCTAGTTAAGTATGAATGTATTTATCAAATTGATGGTACACAAGGACGAAATATTAAATATGCAATAAATGTACGGGTGTAAGTCCATAAAGGTAGTAAAAGCGAAATGCAGCTTATAAAAAATTTAAACTTGGAGCACTCCTTACAACTCAATATGTGACATTTGATGTAGGGTTTAAATATAAGATGCTGAACCTACAGAGTAATGACTCCACTACTAATAATCTAAAACTTGATAATTCTGGTTTAATGAAAAATACGGGGGTCTAAATAATCATTTTTTCTTATAACTTACTAAATAGTCATCGACCATTTTTAACTTCAAACTTTTAGTAAATCCATTGTGTATTTTCAACAGTTTTTTCATAGGAGA
>Ga0233442_1000759_pt1 | contig 28823 bp, 27 predicted proteins | sample SI_123_September_3_FD_182789 | JGI IMG/M metagenome (GOLD analysis project Ga0233442, IMG submission 182789) | Seawater microbial communities from Saanich Inlet, British Columbia, Canada - SI_123_September2016_150_MG | ecosystem: Environmental > Aquatic > Marine > Inlet | place: Canada: British... | reverse complement strand
TGTCCTCATTCCAATCATTGATAAGGACACATTATTGTGTAGTGATAAAAAGACCTCTTACACTGCTTTTGCAAAGAAATATCACTATACTCTTGAAACTGTAAATTCAAGTGCTAAAGAGTACACACGAGGAATATTTCATGTTCAAAATGTTAATGCTTATGATAGTCGACTTAAAGAATGGATGAAACACTTTCATGGTGTTGCTACTAAGTATCTGACAAGTTATTTGGGATGGATGAGGCTACTTGATAGAGAAAAAGACATTACAGCTAGGAAACTTTTAGTGGTGTTCGCAGGTCGGGAATTGAATTACCAACCTTTAATGCGAACATAGCCATATTATTTCAATTGATATTACCATTGGTACGAGTAATAGTGAAAAAAATGGCTATGAAAATGCAAAAATTGCTTTAAAATATGCAAAATCAAATAGAAAAAAATATATTTCTTATTCTCCTGAGATTGACCACCGTAAAGAGAGCAGCTTAACACTCTCTTGTCGAGATAAAATATCTTCAGCAATAAATGACAATAGAGTTATTCCTGTCTACCAACCCATTGTTGATAAAAATAAGACTATTGTTAAATATGAGACATTAATGCGACTTCAAGAAAAAAACTCTGAAAAACTTATATTGCCCGCCCATTTTTTAGATGTTGCTATTAAAACACGTCAATACGACGAACTCTCATCTAGTACCATCTTTAAGGCACTTGACCTTATTAAATCATCTTCACATACTTTAAGTATAAATTTTACCTATAGTGATATTAAAAATATACTTTTTACAGAACAACTAAAAGATTTTTTTACTAAAAATAGTAATGTTGGAAACAGAACTGTTTTCGAGATTACAGAGAGTGAAAGTATAGAAAATTACGATGATGTCAAAGCATTTATTAAATGTTTTAGGGTTTATGGTGTGAAAATTGCCATTGATGATTTTGGAGCAGGATTTTCAAACTTTGAATACATTTTAGAGATTGAACCTGACTATCTTAAAATTGATGGTTCTTTAATAAAAAATATAGACAAAGACCCCAAAGCACATACTTTAGTTGAAGCAATCGTTCAATTTTCTCATAAACTTGAAATTAAAATTATTGCAGAATACGTTCACTCTCAACAAATATTTGAGATGTTAAAAGAGTTAAATGTTGATGAGTATCAAGGATTTTATTTCTATGAACCTTTACCTTATACAAATCTATAAAAATAATATAAGTTTTCTCTTTACTATACTGTCTGAAAATTTAGCTCACTGCTGTAAAAAATGTTCCATCTCATCATTAGGAATAGGTCTAGAATAAAAGTATCCTTGGATATTAACACACCCATTTTGGACTAAAAAATCTTTTTGTTCAACTGTTTCAACGCCTTCAGCAATAATCTTTAAATTTAAACTTTTAGCTAAAGCGATAACGGCTTTAGCAATCCCTTCATCTTCTTCATTGTTAGGTAAATCAATAATAAAAGATCTATCAATTTTAAGTTTATCTATTGGCAATTTTTTAAGATATGCCAAAGAGGAGTAACCTGTTCCAAAATCATCTATTGCTAATTCAATTCCCATATCACTTATTTGCCGTAGCACTTTTATCGCTTCTTCAGGATTACTCATAATTTGTCCTTCAGTCACCTCTAGCTCAATCCACTCTGTTTTACATTCTGTTTCTTGCAACATCCTTGTCAACATCTCAATAAATTTACTATTTTTAAGCTGTTTTACACTTAAGTTAAGAGCTAATCGACCAGGATTCATACCCTCTTTATACCATTTAACAAACTGTTGCATAGCTGTTTTCATAACAAAATAATCAATATCAATAATAATTCCTGTTGACTCTGCTAAAGGAATAAAAGAGTCGGGAAAGATAAATCCTTGTTGAGGATGTTTCCATCTAACCAATGCTTCCATACCAATAAGAGTATTACTGTGACCATTAATTTGAGGTTGATAATAGACAACAAGTTCTTGGTTACTAATTGCTTTACGAAGATTACTCTCCATAACAATTCGCTGTAGTGCGTGTTGTGTCATTTCTGCACTGTAAAATTGAAAATTATTTCGACCTTCATCTTTTGCACGATACATAGCAGCATCTGCATACTTTAAAAGGTCTTGTGTTGGCTCTCCGTCTGATGGGAACAGACTAATACCAATACTACTAGAGACATATAAAACATGTTCATCAATAATAAGTGGCTCTTTTAAAATCTTTAAAATTTTTTCAGCAAGATATGAAGCATCTTCTTTATTTAATAAATTTTGAGCAATAACGGTAAACTCATCTCCACCCAAACGCGATAAAGTATCCCCTATTCTAAGGGCCTCTTTGAGAAGTTTGGTAACTTTTTTTAAAACTTTATCCCCTACACCATGTCCTAATGAATCATTTATCTCTTTAAAATGGTCAAGGTCTATAAAAAAAAGTGCTAATATAGTATTGGAACGGTCAGCATTTTTAAGACACTGTTCTAATTTTTCGCTAAAGGACATTCTGTTGGGTAATCCCGTTAAAACATCATGATGCGCTTGATATCGTAATGTCCTTTTCTGTATTAGTAGCTCTTTTTCTGCCTCTTTTCGTTTTGAAATGTCATTAATATAACCTATCATGTTAAGAGCATGTCCTCTCTCATCTTTTAATAAAGAGAGTGACAGTGACGCAGGAATAATTTTTTTATATTTATCTTTAAAGTAAACATCGGAATTGTACTTTCCACTTTGTAAAAGTTCTTCAATTACCTCTTCAAAGGCATTAGCGGTATCTTGTGGATACAATAATGAAATATGTTTTCCTATAACTTCTTCATATACATATCCAAACAAATTTTCTGAGCCTGCATTCCAACTTGCTATATAACCATCTAAATCTGTTGATATTATCGAGTCATTGGTCTGCTCAATAATTTGTGCTAACTGTCTATTTTTTAGACGTAAGTTAGTCTCCTGTGTTACGTCACTTTGAGTCCCTGTCATCCGTATGGCATCACCATGTTTATTAAACTGACATTTGTCTCTCATATGAATCCAAATCCAATGCCCATCATGATGTTTAACACGGTGGGTATCATCTAAATAATCACTTAAGCCTTGTTTGTTTTCTACAATTTTTCGTATTAAAGTATGAATATCTTCAGGGTGAACACGTGCTTTCCACTCTTGAATTTTATCGTCAACATTTATATTCGTAAATCCAACAATATCACGCCATCGCTCAGAAATATAAAGTTTATTTTGAATGAAATCCCAATCCCATATCGTATCTCGATTGCCTTCAAAGGCCAAATCCATACGCTTTTTTATAATATTTGTTTTTTGCTGATTTGATTTAAGTTCTTCATTTTTAAGTGTTATTTTTTTTGATTATAAAACATTCTATAAGCGGTTACTATATAGTACACAATACCAATAGAGTAAAGAACTGCGCCAACATAATAAACCTCTTGCTCTTGTAATAAAAGCCATAAAATCAAAGGAAATGTTAGTGGAACTAAAAATGCCAAATAGGTCACTAGTACTGCAGAAAGCGATGCCATTCCTACACCGGCTATACCAATGGTTATTGCGTAAATTAAAAACTGATGTTCAATGCTTATAAATTTGTAAATATATACAGCAGACAAACTCCATACTAAACCTGATAGAAATGCACCAAAAGTAAAAAGTACCATCCATCTGTAATTGGAAGAGTAAGGTATTTTTTTGTAAAGATAGATAATATAACTTCGAAAAATAAGAACAACTAAGTGAAGTAAAACTCCTAAGTAAAGAATTTTTTCTTCCAGTTGACTTTGTAATAAATATGCCATTGAAAGTGCCAATAATGCAAGACCAAGAATACTTGCTTTAGACATAGAGTATATCTGCTTTCTTTGATCATTATGCACATTTAAATAAGTATATAAAAACATAGTAATAACCTTTACTTTATGTCTTACTTTAACACTTAATCAATTAAATAAATATAAAATTAATTTTCAACTAATTTTATATTTTCACATCTTCATTTTTTATTTTCTCTAAACTCTTTTTTCCAATACCACGAATATTTAGAAGTTCTTTAAAAGATAAAAAAGGTTGTTCATTACGATAATCTATAATGAGTTGTGCTGTTTTTTTACCAATAGTAGGTAATGTCAATAAAGTTTCAAAAGAGGCTGTATTAATTGATATTTTTTCTACCTCAAAATAAAAATTCTCATCTACGTCTTCATCAGTAATCATCTCTTCATCATAAACACCAAAAGAGGACTCATCACTATCATAAGGTAAATTTTCAACAAGTGAATTTTCAATGTTTGATAACTCATTTTTATCAGATTCTGTAGTAGCTTGTTGTGTACTAAGTGCCGCTTCGATCATATGCGATTGCTCAAAGAACTCTGCTGTGTCACTTGGTAATGACTCTTCTGTCAACTCCATTGAAAAAGGATTTTTACTCTTTTTAAACAGTGATCCATCAACAGAAGGGGTATAATCAGAAAAGCCAATATTACGTAAAGTTCTTAAAATAGAAGGGTCCATTTTACCTAACTCTTCCCATGAAAACATTGGAATATGTGGCATTCTAAATTTTCCATCACTTAAGTCCCACATAACGTATTGACCTATCCAGTCTCTAATATATGGAAATGCTGCGAAGGCTGTTGCACACTCTAAAATATAAGGCTCATCTGTATTTTCATCTATAGCGATATCACATGCCCAATATTCTGCTTTAGCTGCTTTTGATGCTTTTACTGCTAGTTCTAGAGCGTTCATTGGTACATTCTCATAACTCATACTTCCACCTTGTGAAGTATTTGTAATCCATTCTCCATCACCTGAGAATCTCCAGAATGCACAAATTGGTTTATGACCTATTAGCATAACACGTAAGTCACCACTATATTTTAATGGGATTGCATCTTGCATGTACATTGGCATATATTTTTTTTCTTTAAAGAGTGATGTTGCTTCTTTATAGTTATCTACTTTATGTACGAAGTATCCACCATAGTTAGATGGTCCATATGAACGTTTTACGATTTGAGGGTAGAAACATTTTTTCAGGTATTCATCACCTTCTTTTGTATCATAGAAGATTCCTGTCTTTGGTTGTTGCACATCATGTTTATTACAAAAGAGGGTTACATTCTCTTTTGATTTATTTGGAAATTGTGTTTCTAATGAGGGTATAAAGCGTACATTAGGAAGTGCTTTTGAAATCTCTACAAATGTTTCGTAAGCGGTTGCGGGAATATTCCCTACTAGTACTTCGATCTCTTTTCTTTTTATCTCATTAATTAAGCGTGCTTTATCATTTTTCCAATGGTACGTTACGGTCTCTATTTTATCGGGCCACCCTTTGAAGTTACTTTTATCAAAGAAGCGTAGGACGTAGTCCATATACAGTAATCCTAGTTTTGGTAGTTGTTTTTTTGACATATATTTTTTCCTTATAATTTATAAATTTTTTTGTGTTACTCTATCAATTAAATTGACAATTTTTTCTATTTTTTTATCGTTAAAGTTCAGACCCATTTTTTCTTGTGCAGGAGTAGCAAAAGCGGGAATTCCATTAACTTCTAAAACCACATACTCTTCACGTTCTCTATCGTAGAGTAAATCAACACCTGCAATATCTAAACCTGTTGCTTTTGCAGCAGCTTTAGCTAAATTTACAACATCATCATTAGCTTCACGAAGAATAACTTTTCCACCTGAAGTAATATTGGTTCTCCAATCATGATCGCTAGCTTTTCGTCCATAACATGCAATAAATTCTCCATCAACAATATCAATTCTAAAATCCGTATGATCATTATCAATATAACGCTCAACATAATATTGACGAATATCCATCTGATTTAAAAAAGGCATAATAGTATCGAGTGTTGCTTCAGAATCAATTAAAGCCATACCAACGCCACCCCATCCATCAACAGGTTTAAATACTAATTTTCCCCACTCATTAAATTTATCTCGAATCAGTTCACCCTCTTCTCTATGACATAAAAAGAAATCATTTTTAGCAATATTTTTAGCTGATAAAATTTGATTTGTTTTAAATTTGTCTTCAGTAATAGTAAACGCATCAAATGAATTAACTGTAGGGATAATACGACTCAACTGCTCATAAAAATAAATTTGTGATTGTGTTTGTTCTCCAGCATTATAAGAGAAAAACAGGTCCATATCATATAAATTAATGCCTTTATTACGTAGAGCATGAGCATCAGCTTGAGAATAACGAAGATTTAGTCCCGTAACTGAATTAATACCACGCTCTAAAAGTTGCATAATAATTTTTTGCTCTATCTCTGCACCACCACTATTTTGGTACATCCACATACCAATAGTTCTGTCACACTCTAAACTGTGTGTCTTTTTTATCTTTTGCTCTAATGTGCTCATTTTACCCCTTTAAAATCAAGATTAATTGTAAAATATTTTAATAACTCTGTTGTTAATTTAATACGTTCATCAAAGCTTTTTTTATTCGCTCTCTCTTCAACAGTATGATCTCCATCACCAAAAGGGCCAAATCCATCAAGTGTAATCACACCATTGGCACTTAAGATATTTGCATCGCTAACACCACCACGTGACTCTGTTAGTAATTTTTCACCACTTATCTTTTCAATATCATGAATAAATTCTAAAGTATCATCACTTTTTTGCATAACATCACGTTGAATACCGCCACCCAAACGAGATTTGGTACCTTTTACATAAGAAGTTTGAACTATGGTGTCAATTTCATTTAAAACACGTTCTTTCTCTTTTATATCTGTATAACGTAATTCAAAAAGAAGATGTGCATGAGGAGAGATAGTATTAGCACCAATTCCACCTTCAAGCTTACCAACATTTACAGTAGTACCTTTTTCTAAATTTGTCAGGGCCACCAATTTTTGAAGTTTATAACTCGCTTCTAAGTTTGCATCAATTCCATCTGCATAATGATTTCCAGCATGTTTAGCAACACCTTCTATATCAATAGTAAATGTTCCAACTCCTTTACGAGCAATAACAACTTCACCATTAGGACCTGCTGCTTCAAATACTAAACAATAATCATACTCTTTGGCCAGTTTTGCACTTAAAAGTTTAGAGTCATCACTACCACTCTCTTCGTCACTTACAAAGAGAATATCAATATTTTGTATTAAGACACCCTCTCTTTTTAAGTTTCTAAGAGCTTCAATAGCAACAATATTACCACCCTTCATATCACACACGCCTGGTCCGTAAATCCATTCACTATCTTCTGTATAGTTTTCAAACTTATTCGGAGGGAAGACAGTATCTAAATGACCTAAAAGTAGTAATTTTTTGCCCTTATTACACTTCGATGTATAATGTCGATGATTTCCAATCAGTGAACGTTCATGTATATTAATAGTATAACCTAAGTCACTAAGCCAAGTATCAAAAATCAGTCCAACTGCATCAACACCTTTTTTATTCTTAGTATAGGAGTTAATTTCAATAATTTTTTGAAGATCATCTAAGTAATTCATTTTTCCCCCTATTATTATCATAATAATAATACACATTTATTACTACAATGTTACAATTTAAAAATTATACATTAAATGCTTTAAATTAACGCTGATTTAGAAAATAAATTTAGTTTTTGAAGAAGTTTTTTGTTGAAAGGTTTGGTTAAAAATAAGAGTAGATATAAAATGACCTACCAAAAGATGGTAAGTCAAAATTAAAAAATAAAAAATACTATTTTCTAAGTTCTTTAATACGTGCTTTTTTACCAGCAAGATCACGAAGATAGAAAAGTTTAGCACGACGAACACGACCGCGACGAATAACTTTAATTTCTTGTAATGAATCACTAAAAAGTGGAAAAATACGTTCGATACCAATAGCATTTGCACCTATTTTACGAATTGTAATAGTTGCACCTGTACCTTGACCACGTTTAGCAATACAAACACCTTCATAACTCTGAACACGTGTTTTGTCACCCTCTTTAATATTTACCTCTAAACGTACTGTATCACCAGCACGGAAGTCAGGAACATTTTTCTCAGCAATTTGAGATTTTTCGAAGTTTTCAATATACTTATTTCTCATAAGATCTCCATTTTTCTATATTTTTTCATACGCTCTGGTCTGAAAAATTTTGTCTTCGCTTGAGACAATTCTAGTTTTAGTTCGCGAATTTTACTATGATTACCTTTTGCAAATTCTTTTGGGATAGGTAATCCCTTAAAAACTTGTGGCTTAGTAAATGATGGTGCCTCTAAAAGTTCACTTTCAAAACTTTCCATCACTAAAGATTCACTGTTCCCTAAAACGCCTTGAACATTTCTTGCAATCGCATCACTCATAACTAATGATGGTAATTCACCACCTGTTAAGACGTAATCTCCAATACTAAAAAGTTCATCTGCAAAGGTTTCAATAACCCTTTCATCAATGCCTTCATATCGTCCACTAACAAAGACTATATGTTCTTTTTTTGCCAAGCGCTTGGCATCATTTTGTGTAAAAGGCTTTCCCACTGGAGTGGTAAAAATAAAGTGAATTTTCTCTTTATTTTTAGAACTTTTTTGTTCTAAAGCTCTTAATGCTCCAAATAACGGCTCACATAGCATAACCATGCCAGCACCACCACCACTTGCAGTATCATCTACTTTATTATGTTTAGACACACTAAAGTCACGAGGATTACAATAATCAACACTAAAAAGTTGTTTATCAATCGCACGTTTTAAAATTGAATCTTCAAAATATCCCTCAATTAAACTCTGGAATAGAGTTACATAAGTGAATTTCAATTCAAGAAGCTTCTAAAAGGTCTTTTGCACCTTTAACTTCAATTCGATTCTCTTTTAAATTAACACTTAAAATATAAACTTCTTTTACATATGGTATTAAAAATGATTTTACAAAACCATCCTCAACCAAAGAAGCCTCACTTTTAACACTTAAAAAATCACTTGGACCAATACGTTCAACCTCATTCACAACACCTAAAAGTTCACCCTCTTCGTAGACCTCAAGATTTTCAAGGTCAAACCAAAAAAATTCATCTTCTTTTAGGTTAATACTTTCTCGTGTTGCTTCATAAGTAGTATAAAGTTTTGCATTGGTTAATACTTTTGCAGACTCTATACTATTGACACCTTCAAACATAATTGTCTGACGATCTACATTAATTGAACTTATGGTTACAGAGTTAACAGATATACCATTAACAGTATACTTTTTCTCTGTACTAAAAGTAGTTCCTTTTGCAAACTGCTCAGGGAAATCACTTTTATCATGAAACTTCATCTCTCCATAAAGACCAACGGTCTTTCCAATAGTTGCAATGTGTAGTTGTTTCATTTTTTGAGTAGACTTCATTATAAAAACACTCGTTTAAGAAGCTTCAACATTAATTCTATAACTTTTGGAATCTTTGGCTTTACAACCAGAAATTACTGTTTTTATAGCACCAATCATCTTGCCCTCTTTACCAATCAATTTACCAATATCGGCTTGATTAGCATACAGAATAATTTCTGTAATACTGTTACCATTGTTGTCAGTATGGTTATCACTGTCTTGAGCTATTTCAACAGAAATATCATCAGGATAAGTAGCAATCATACGTGCAAAATCAGCAACAAATTCAGAAATCATTACTATCTACCAGTAATCTTTTTAACGCGATCACTCATTTTAGCACCAACACTTAACCAGTAATCTAAACGCTCATTATCTACTACTAAAGTTTTATCTTCTGTCATTGGGTTATAGTGACCAATAAGTTCAATCCAACCTCCATCTCTACGTTTACGTGAATCTGTAACCGCGATACGGTAGAATGGTTGCTTTTTACGTCCCATACGTGTTAAACGAATAACTGTTGCCATAAATTGTCCTTCTCTGTACACATCATATTTCAATGTGCTGAATATATTAATTTTGCATATAAAATGCAAATCTTAGAACTTTACAAGCTCTAAAATTTGAATTTTGTTACATTACCAGTATCACATTATTAACGTGGCAACATACCTTTACCGCCCATTGCACCAGCGCCACCCATTTGAGCCATCATCTGTTGCATATCTTTCATGCCTTTTTTACCAGAGAACTTTTTAGCCATTTTAGAAGCATTTTTAAACTGTTTTAGCATACGATTAACTTCAACTTGTGAAATACCACACCCAATAGCAATACGTTGTTTACGAGAGTTATTAAGAAGCTCTGGATCTTCACGTTCTTTTGGTGTCATTGAAGTTACCATTGCTTTAATAACTTTAATTTCACGAGAATTGTCTAAATCAACATTTTTAAGTGCATCTGCCATGTTACCCACTCCAGGAATCATACCCATTATAGATTTCATACTTCCCATCTTTTTTAAAGATTCCATCTGCTCTACAAAGTCATTAAAATTAAACTTACCTTTTTTAATCTTTGTAGTTAACTCTTTAGCTTTTTTCTCATCAATTACATTGGCAGTTTTTTCCGCGAGACCTTCGATATCACCAAATCCCATAAGACGATTAACAATACGTTCAGGAAGAAAAACTTCTAAATCTTCCATCTTTTCACCGCTACCAATAAAGCGAAGTGGAACATTTACTTGTGATGCTAAACCTAAAGCAACACCACCTTTAGAATCACCATCATATTTACTAAGAATAACACCGTCTATACCAATTTGTTCTTTAAAACTTGTTGCCGTACGGACAGCATCTTGACCTGTCAAAGAGTCTGCAACATAAAAAATCTCATCTGGCTGTGCAATCTTTTTAACTTCTTTTAGCTCAGACATCAAAGTCTCGTCAATAGCCAAACGACCTGCCGTATCAATTAAAACAACATCATAAATATTTTTATTTGCATATTCTAAAGCTGATTTTACTACTTCAACAGGATTTTTACTTGTATCATCTGAGTAAAGTTCTACTTCAATTTGCTCAGAAATTTGGCGAAGCTGTTCCACTGCTGCAAGACGTTGTAAATCGGCTGCAACCATTAATACTTTTTTCTTCTTTAGTTTCAGATACGTGGCAAGTTTACCTGTAGTTGTTGTTTTTCCAGAACCTTGAAGTCCTGTCATTAATATTTTAGTAGGAGGGTTCGGAGCAAAAACGAAACCTTTATTACCACCCACATCTAAAATATCATTAAGACTTTCACGCATAGCATCTAAAAATTGATCTTTACCTATACCACTGTCTTTTGTTTTATTTTCAACTGAAGCAATTAGGTTTTTAACAACTTTATGGTTAACATCGGCTTGTAAAAGAGATTTTTTAAGTTCAACAAGAGCTTTTTTAAGTGCCTTCTCATCATCATGAAAACGTATTTTCTTTATTGCTGATGTAAACGAGTCGGTAAGTGTATCAAACATAAAAGCTCCACAAAAAAATTTAAGTTGCGAATTATACCCAAATTAGATTATTATAGAGCTTAATAGTTCAAAGTAATTTAAGAAATCTTAAGATTGTATCGCTTATGACATTCCTAAATGTTTAAAAGCTTTTGGCTCAGGTGATTCAAATACCATTCCTAGTAATCTTACTTTATTTGCATGTAACATCACACGTTGATACCGTCGTCCTCCATACATCTCATCACCAACAATAGAGTGATCAATTGAACGTAAATGACAACGAATTTGATGGGTTCTACCATGTTCAATTACCAATTTAATTTTACTTCTTTTTCCAACAACTTCTAAAGGTGTTATCATTGTTTTTGCTGGTTTTCCTTGCTTAGAAATTTTTGAATGTGCTTTGTTATTACGCTTTTCCGTTAAAATGGCTTTATCAATTTCAATCTCTTCTATAATCATACCTTCAACCCAAGCCGTGTACTCTTTGTAAATAGTATTCTTTTTAAATTCAGCTATCGCTTTTTGACGAAACTCTTCGTTTTTAACCAACATCAAAACGCCACTTGTTTCTCTATCTAAACGATGAAGAAGTTGTGCCCCTTTATATTGACGTTCTAATTCATCAGAATTGATAAAAGCAGGCTTGTCAACTACTAAAATATCATCATTTTGAAAAATTATTTTTGCTTTTTCAACTTTTTTTACAACAAAATTTGTTTTATCATCGATTTCTCCACGAGCAATCGTAATTTTACGATTTGCCACATATACTAAGCCTCTATCAATCATTGATTTTGCTTGTGAGTTTGAAATCCCCTCTTGTAGTGCTACTAACTTGTATGCTTTTTCTTTTCCCATATGACTACAATTCCTGTTCTAAATTCTAAATTCTATACGGTTTCTACCGTTCTCTTTTGCTTCATAGAGAAGCACATCTGCTTGATTAAGCGTTTTTTCAAAATCATTATTACTACACTCAGAAACACCAATTGATACTGTTAATGCGAGTTCTTCTGTTTCCGTTTGAAATGAGCTCTTTTCTAACGACTTACGAAATACTTCGAGTTTAACTATCGCTTTTTTAACACCCCTATCAGGAAAAATTATTAAAAATTCTTCACCACCAAAACGTAAAACATTCTCTTCTTTAAAATGTTTCAACAACTCCTTGGCAATATGTTTTAATGCAATATCTCCAGTGTGATGACCATAAGTATCATTTATATTTTTAAATTTATCAATATCAATTAATGCAATACTGTTATTCTCATATTTTTTAGATTGTAACTCTTCAATACGTTCTACAATATATGAACGATTTCTAAGTGATGTTAAAAAATCTGTTGTTGCTGACTTTTTAATCTTTTCAAACATTTCATAATTGTTAAGCATTAAATTAATACGACAAAAAAATTCCTCTTTTGAAAAAGGCTTTGTAATATAATCGTTTGCACCTGCTTTTAAAAAACGGGCTATAGTACTATCTTCACCAACTGAGGATAATATAATAATTGGAAGTTCATCACTCGTTTTTTTCTTACGTACTGCTTTAACTAACTCCATACCATCCATATTTGGCATCTGGTAATCTGTAATTATTAAATCTATTTTTTCATTTTCAAAAATTTCTACTGCTTTTTGACCATCCTCTGCTAAAAAACATTTTAATTGCTGAACATTTAACAAAGAACTAATTAGTGTTCGTACAGGTTTTGAGTCATCAACTACTAAAACTGATAATGATTCATTATTGAAATAACGGTGAATTATTGAACGAAGATATGAAAGTTTTGAACTATCTGACTTAACAACATAATCTACAATTTTTAGTGAAATCATTTTTTTACGTGTGGCTTCATCTTCTAGTGAAGTCATTACTATAACATCAGTTATTTCTAAAATTGATTCAATGTGCTCACCCTGAGAATCTGGTAAAACAAGATCAACAACAGCTAAATCATAACTATTTTGAGATAGTAAATCTTCTACTTCTGCTGCACTTTTTGCAATATCAATATTAAAACCAAAGTTTTTGTAAATCATTTTTTCTAATGCTTTAGCATAAAGCTTTGTATCTTCAACAACTAAGACTCGTTTCACCCAATATCCTTTAATCTATTAACTATTTGCTTAATATCTATTTTTTCTTCTACAAAACTCATTTCTTTATTTTTCATTTCATATAAAATTTTTTCTAAGGTATCAATAGAAGTAAACGTTACATTTTTAACATATTTGAAAAGTTCTTCTTGTAAAAAATAAGATTCACCCGTAATAATTTTACACCCAAACTTTGCAGGTTCAAGTGGATTATGCCCACCAACCGCTTTAATTCCATCTTTTATAGAGTCAAATGCTCCACCAATAATAGCAATATCACTAATGGCGTAAATATTATTTAATTCACCCATCATATCTACAACAACAATTTTAGAATCAAAATTTTTCACTTCTGAAAACCGTGTTGCCTTATCATGATAAGTTTTTACCATGGTATAAACGTCATCAAATCGTTCAGGATGTCTTGGAACAATAATCAACTTTGAATCATTTTGTGTATTATAGTTTAAAAAAGCTTCAATAATAACTTTTTCTTCACCTTTGTGAGTACTTGCGGCAACAATAACTTCATTTTGAGGCTTTTTATAACTTTGTGTTATTTTTATCTCTTGCGCTAACTTAATATTTCCAATAACACTAATCGTCTTAATTTTGTTATTGCTAAGGTCTAAAAAACGCTGTTTGTCATCTTCACTCTGAACGTATACAGTATCGACTATAGATAACATCCTAGAGTAGAACCACTTCAACTTCATATATTTTGGAAAACTTTTTTTTGATAACCGTGCGTTTAATAGTATGATTTTTGTATCATGATAAAAAGCACTTAAAAAAAGAAGATACCAAAACTCTGCTTCCAATACTACTAAAACAGAATTTTTTCGAATCCAAAAAGGCAAAAATATTTCAAAAGGCAAATATCGAACCTCTACATTATTCTGTCTCTCATATTTTTTTGCTGCCTCAAAACCTGTCGTTGTTATTGTTGAAATATTAATATTACTGTTATTTAACATTTCAATTATAGGTTTTAAAGCTTGTGTCTCACCTAAAGAACAACTATGAAACCAAATACCATCTCTGTTAAAAGGTCTATTATCTTTTAAAAAAAAACGTGCCGGAATTGAATATTTGTATTTTGATTTTAATGGTAGTAAAAGAAGTAATGGCAACGCTACAATATAAAGTAGCAATGCCAAAATGAAATAGAGTAAATTAAAAAACACTAATTAAGTGATTATACAGCTTCTTCTGCTGGTTCTAGGTATAAAATACGTCCACAGTGTGGACATGTTGTAATCTCTTCTGCTTTAATTACTTCAGAATACACACGATCATTAATAACCATATAACAACCCATACACGCCTGTTTTTTCACTTCAACAGCTGTAGAATTTTTAGCCCAACGACGAATTTTTTGGTAAAAAGAGATACCTTTTTGATTCATTTCTGAGATTAATTTATTTTTTTGTTCAAAAATTTCTTGACGTTCTTTATCAATTACTAAAAGTTTTGAATCAACTTCTTCCTTAATAGAACCAAGGCCTGCAGCATTTTCATCAACTTGTGATTGTAAATCTACAATTTTTTCCTCTTTTGCAGCTAAAATCTTTTCTAAACGTGCTATCTCTTCATTAGCAAAAGTAATTTGTTCTTTTGCAATTTCTTCTTCAAGTTGAAGTGATTTCATTTCACGTTCTGTTTTAACATCCGCAGATTTTTTACTGTTTTGTTCTAATTTATCAGACAATTCAGCTAAGTGAAGTTCATTTTTTTGACGTTTTAAATTTTCATCTTGTTTTTCTTGAGTAAGTGTGCCAATTTCAGCAAGTAAGTTTTTTTCAATTGTAAGTGCTGCATTATATTTATGGTTAGCTTCTTCAATTTGGGGTTCAAAAGCGTCTATGTCTTTATCAATTTTAGAGAGATCAATTAGTTGTTCAAGGTGTTTGTTCATTAGTTTCCTTTAAGAAAGTGCAGTAAAATCTGTTATAAATAAGTGAACGGATTTTTAGATTGTGAAATTATAACCGTTAAATCTAAATTTTTCAAATAAGGAGCCAATATTTGACCAAAAAAGCACTCGCTTTCATAATGTCCGATATCAATCATGCTTAAATTTATTGTTTTTGCTTCCATAGCATCGTGGTATTTAATATCTCCCGTCAAAAAACAGTCTGCATCAGAAGAACTTTTAATTGAGCGCATTAATGAAGCTCCTGAACCTGTTGTTAATCCAACAAGTGTAACAAAGTCATGATTTTGTACTAAACGGATATGTTTTAATCCAAAAGCATCACCCACTTTTTTTGCAAAAGTAGTAAAGGGTTCATTCACTTCAAAATACGCTACAAAACCATCTTTTTTAATAATTTTGTATCCTAAAACATCTTCTGCTACATATTTATTTAAATGGGTTTGGTCGAAATTAGTGTGCATCGCAATATTAGAAATATTTTTTTGAATCATTTTACGTAATAAGTTTGAAGGGTACTCTTGAAACTGCATCTGCTTGATACCACCAAAAATAATTGGATGATGCGTAATAACAAGACTATTTTCTTCTAATCTATCAAGTAGGGCTTCATCAATATCTATGCTTAATACAACCTGACTTACTTCTTGTGAAAAGTCTCCCAAAAGCAGTCCAGAATTATCCCATTTTTCTTGAAGTTCAAATGGAGAAAGTTCATTAAGATGTGCATATATCTCTGAAATTTTCATCATGATAACTTGTCTAACTCAAATTGTGCTTGTATAAAATCAGGTTTTAACAGTAATGCTTTTTGATAATGAACTTTAGCTCTTTTTTTATCGTTCATATCAAGTAATAAGTTTGCGTAATTGAAATGTGTAAACTCATTACTATCATCCAAAACAATTGCTTTTTCAAAATGTTCTTGAGATTTTTCAAAAGCTTTTTCATGACGATAAAAAGAGGCAAGAGCACCATATACACTACTATCTTCTGAATCAATTTCTAATGCTAAATTAGCATACTCTATTGCTGTTTTATAATCTTCTTCTTGTGAGGCAATAAATCCTAATTTATTTAATATATCAATACTGTTTTTCTCTTTTGCATACGCCTCTTCAAGCAATTTTTTTGCTGCTTCTATATCGCCTTCTTCAAATGCTTTATCGGCTTTCTCTTCTAAAACTTCAGGTGAAAACGAAGCAGGTTTTTGAGGTGGTAATGACTCTTTATTTACTGTATCACTATCTTCTAAACCATTAATATGTTCATACACTTTAAAGGCTAAAAAACCTGTAACTGCTAACATGATTACTTGAAACATTGTCATTGTTAAATATCCTTTTATTACAATCTTACTTCACGAATTGTACACTCTATTTAATAATATAGTATATAATAGATACAAATTCTATATGATTAGGTAGGGTAAATGAATCTTAAAAATCCACAGCTTTATAATAACCGTGAACTTTCATGGCTGCAATTTAATACAAGAGTATTAAAACAAGCCCAAGATGAAACACTGCCCCTTTTAGAGAGATTAAAATTTTTAGCTATTTATGGTACTAACTTAGACGAATTTTATATGATTCGAATTGCAGGACTTAAAAAACTTTACAAAGCAGGAATTATTGTCTCTGGTGCCGATCGATTGACCCCAATGCAACAATTAAAAGAGATTAACAATTATCTTCATCAAGAACTTCAAGTTATTGAGTTTTGTATGATGGATATTTTTAAACAGCTTGAAAAAGAGAATCTTTATTTAAAAAAATTCTCACAACTCCAAAAATCACAGCAGAATTATTTGCACACATACTTTCGTAGTAATATCTATCCTGTAGTTGTTCCTATTGCTGTTGATGCTACACACCCTTTTCCGCATCTTAATAATCTTAGTTTTGGTGTTATTGTAAAATTAAGAGATGATGAAAATGAGCATAATGAACGTTTTGGTATGGTTCGTATTCCTCGGGTACTTCCTCGTTTTATCGAGATAGAACGTTCCGGTACTGATGAACTATTTCAACAAACGATTTATATTCCCATCGAAAGTGTTGTTGCTCAACATATTGAAGATCTTTTTCCTGGTTTTTCATTAATAAAATTTGTCTCATTTCGTATTACTAGGAATGCAGATATCGCTATTGAAGAAGAAGAAGCAGATGACTTTATGGAGATTTTAGAAGAGGGACTTCGTCTACGTAAAAAAGGTGAAATTGTTCGGTTAGAGTTGGGTATTAATGCTGATGATGAGTTAATAGAGTTCTTTAATCAACATATCAATGTTTATAGTAATGATATCTACCGCTCACATACTTTTTTAAACTTAGGAAGCTTATGGCAAATTGTTGGGAATAAAGACTTTGCACACCTTACTTCTCCAAATTTTAAACCAAAAACATTGCCACCACTTGATAAAAACTCTGATATTTTTTCTGTCTTAGATAACGAAGATGTCATGCTACACCACCCCTATGAAAGTTTTGACCCTGTTGTTAAAATCATTCAAGACGCTTCTAAAGATGCAGCTGTTGTTTCTATAAAAATGACACTTTACCGTTCAGGAAGCAAATCACCTATTGTCAATGCATTAATGAGTGCTGCTGAAGTAGGAAAACAAGTGACCGTTATGGTTGAACTCAAAGCACGATTTGATGAAGAGAACAATCTTATTTGGGCAAAAGCATTGGAAAATGCTGGAGCACATGTTATTTACGGAATTCCTGGCTTTAAAGTCCATGCCAAAGCAATGTTAATTACCCGTAGAGTTGATAGTGTATTAAAACAATACGCACATATTGGAACGGGGAACTATAACCCTGATACAGCCAAAATCTATACTGACATAAGTTATTTAACATCTGATGAAAAAACTACTAACGATTTAACTCGATTTTTTCACTTTTTAACTGGTTTTTCAAAACGTGGTAAACTCAATCATTTATATATGGCACCTACTCAAATTAAACCAAAAATTCTCTCTATGATTCAAAATGAAACACGACTTGGTAAAGAGGGTCATATTATTGCAAAGATGAACTCTTTAGTTGATGAAGATGTTATTCGCGCATTTTATAAAGCGTCTCAAGCAGGTGTGAAAATTGAGCTCATTATACGTGGCATCTGTTGTTTAAAACCTCGAATAGAAGGACTAAGTGAAAATATTCGTGTTACTTCAATAATTGGAAAATATCTGGAACACTCTCGACTTTTTTACTTCAAAAATGAAGCAACTAAAATATATATTTCAAGTGCAGATTGGATGCCAAGAAATCTTGTACGAAGAATTGAACTACTAACAGGAATTTCAAATCCAAAAATTGCAGATAAGCTTCTACAAATTTTACAACTTCAAACCAGTGATAATGTTCTAGCACATGAATTGAATTCTGATGGAACCTATACAAAAGTTAAAGCTATTGAAACACAAGCCATTGTAAATAATCACCGTATTATTGAAGGCTATACCAATAAAATTTATAAATCTCTTAAAAAAGAGTCTGTTAGTAGCATACAACAATTAAGTGTACGGCTTTTTAAAGAGAGCTAATATTTATCGACAAAATATAAAAATATTTTTATACCTACAAGGAGTACCAAGGTGATACATAAATTTAAAAACTACTTACCTGTAATCACAGAAGGCACGTGGGTAGCACCCTCTGCAGATGTTATTGGTAATGTTACATTGGGAAAAGACGTCAGTATCTGGTTTGGTTGTGTTGTTCGTGGTGATGTACACTATATTACTATTGGTGATAGAACCAATATTCAAGACTTAAGTATGATTCATGTTACACATCATAAAAAAGCTGATATGAGTGATGGAAATCCTACTATTATTGGTGATGATGTCACCATTGGACATCGGGTTATGATGCATGGCTGTACTATTGAAAATGCTTGTCTTATTGGGATGAGTGCTACTATTTTAGATGGTGCAGTTATTGGAAAGGAATCTATTGTTGGTGCTGGTTCTTTAGTAACAAAAAATAAAATATTTCCTCCACGTTCACTTATAGTAGGTTCTCCTGCAAAAGTGATTCGAACTCTTACTGATGAAGAAGTTGAGGAGCTTTATGCTTCAGCATCACGATATGTAGAGTTTAAAAAAGATTATCAAGTATAATTTAATAATACTTTAAGATTATTAGGAGTAAACTACTCTTATGTACATAAAATAACTCAAAGGAAACGGATGATTAAACCTTTTAATTATGTTGTTTTGAGTCTAAAAAATTTTTGTGGAAGTGCCTCTAAAAAAGAGTTGGGGTATAACTTAAAAAGCAAAGTTTTTGGATCGGGTAGATTTATAGAAAAAGAGTTCTAACAAGTAGATAAGTGGTGTGAAGTTGTATAGTACAACATTATCATGATAAAGATAGACAAGTATACCCGAAAAGGGTACCAAAATCATGGTAACTTTTAACAGTTCACTACTACTTGTGTAACTCACAAAGATTGTGTCGCTAAAGACCAGTTGTTGGTTATGCTTACAAAAAGCACTTTAAAGTTTGAATACAACTTGTAATATTTTTTATAAACTTTTAACCTGTGTCAAAATATCAAAAGCTCTGTCCAAAAATGGCGAGTAAATATTTATTATTAACTATTTAAAGGCTTATCAATTGATAAGCCTTTTTTTTTGTCCCTACTTTGCACGATCCAAAGAGATTTTATTCCCTTTAAATTCAATAATTTCTACACGTAAACTTTGACCTTCACTTAGAACATCCGATACCTTGTTTACACGTTGATCCGATACTTTAGAGATATGTAATAATCCATCAACACCACCTGGTAATTCAACAAATGCACCAAAATCTACAATACGTTTTACTATACCATCAACAACATCACCGACATTATATTCAATTTTTTTTGCAGGTTCTTTTGAAACAATAGATTCAATATGTGCACGAGCACCCTGAACATTTACCTTGCTTTTACCTGAAAGTTTCACATGACCCAGTTTTTTGTCAATATCAATACCAACTTCAAACTTTTCGATAATTTCACGAATTGTTTTACCCGCTTGACCAATCACTTCAGCAATTCTCTCAGGATTAATAGTAAATAAATCTCCACTTGGAAGAGCACCTTCATTTAGTTCAATTTTTGCTTCTGCTTCATCCATAATATCAATAATTTGTGAACGACCTTCACGTGCTTGATAAAATGCTTCTTTAAGAATTTTAAGACTCACACCACCAAGTTTAATATCCATCTGCAGTGCAGTAATACCATCTTTTGAACCGGTTACTTTAAAGTCCATATCGCCATCATGATCTTCAAGACCCATTATATCTGTTAAGATAGCGTATTTATCATCTTCAACAACAAGACCCATTGCAACACCTGCAATAGTAGCACTCATATCAATATCTCCAGCACGTAATGCCATGTAACCACCACATACTGTTGCCATTGATGACGAACCATTTGATTCTAAAATTTCTGATACTAGACGCATTGTATGAGAAGGATTATCTAAAGATGATTCTAGTGCACGTTTAGCAAGATTACCATGCCCTAATTCACGACGACGTGGAGCACTCATAGGAGAAGGTTCTCCAACACTAAAACCAGGAAAGTTATAATGAACCATAAAAGTCTCATTTTGAGTCTGTTTTGATGCTAATGTTTCATACATTTGAGCATCTTTACTTCCACCAAGAGTTAAAATAACTAAAGCTTGTGTCTGACCACGAGTAAATAGACATGACGCATGAGCTGATGGAAGAACATTTGTTTCAATAGTAATAGGACGAACTTCAGTTAATCCACGACCATCAGCACGAACTCTATCATTAATGATTTGAGACCGTACACGTTCACGTTTGACTTTTTCAAGAGTCTTTTTAACATCAGATTCTTCAAATGCCTCATTTTTAGAAACTATCTCTTTACGAATAGCACGTAGTGCACTTGAACGTTCACTTTTTGCCATTTGATTAATAGCTGAATCTACTTCCTCGAGGTGATTTGCTGTAATATAAGCTAAGATATCATCATTTATTGTTGATGTTAATAGTTCAAGTGTAGCAACCTCTTTACAAAATGGAGTAAACTCTTTTTCATATAACTCATTTGAAACTTTTAAGATGGCTTGCGTCTGCTCTAAAACTGTAATTAATTCATCTTCTGGCATTGCGTTTTCACTATGTTTTGTGATATTACTACCCATAAATGCTGGATCAATCATTGGATCTACCATTGGTACATTTGAGTCGAGTACTTCCATAATCTCAGAACCCTGAGTACGCATCTCAATCATTAACATATCATCTTTTGAACCCGCAAGAAAAACATCTAGTGTACTATTTAAGAGTTGTGACATTGTAGGATTAAAGATAACTTCGCCCTCAACCTTACCAACACGAACACCTGTTACTGAAGTGTTAATAGCAATATCACTTAAATATAAAGCTGCTGAAGCTGCATTTAGAGCAAGAACTTGCAAATCTGACTCTGCATCCACACTAAAAACAATAATTGAAATTTGAATAGGATGTGCAAACCCTTTTGGAAATAGTGGGCGTAAAGCACGATCAACAATACGAGAAGTTAGTGTTTCAAAATCACTTGGTTTTGTTTCACGTTTAAAAAATCCACCTGGAAATTTTCCTGCAGCATAAGTTTTTTCAACATATTGAACGGTTAGTGGTAAAAATTCATCACTTCCAAATTCTGTTTCATCATAAACGACACTTGCTAAAATAACAGTATCACCACTTTTTTGCCATACCGTTGCATTTGCTTGACGACCTACTTGATTTAAAGCATACGCTTCACTTTTATTTTCTAGCTGTAAATTTACATTGTAATCCACTGTTTTCTCCTAATAAATATTCTATTTCTTCATCACATACACTATCAAATTTTTCATAATAACATTGTGTTTCTACAAAATCATCTATCTCATGTAGACAATAAACTTCATCAACTAAAGGTTCAATAACCTCCATAACAGACGAGGGAATGATAGGAGTAACAATATAAACAGCTCTAGGATTCATTGCTAAAATTGTTTTAATTGCTACCATCATTTTCAGTCCACCTTCACATCCCTCATCTACCAATACAACATTACACCCCTCTTGTGATATAAAGTGTTCACCTTTTCGATGTTGATACACTTTACTTAAAATTTTATCTTCATGTTTACGGTTTGCTTCACCATATATATAATCAACTTTTATGTCAAATGCATCAATTAAAGCATCATGTAAAATAATTTCTTCTGTTTCACTGACACGTGCTATTTCACAATCTGAATTATTAGGAGCATAAATTCCTTCTGAAAAAAGATAGTCTAAGCTTAAACGCATACGTAAACGTAATGCATTTGCGAGAACTAATCCTCCTGGTGATACTGCAATTAAATTCCATTTTTCATTCTTCATACTATCTTGTGGTAAGATATCTAAAAGCTGATGAGCAGCATCTTCACGATCATAGAAGATATTATTCATATTCGTCATAATGCAGCAGCACCTGAACCTAAAATATATTTTAAGTTGTTATCAATAAATTTCACTCCTACACCAAAATATATATTTTGTGCGTCATGATTTAAGAAGTTATCCCAACCACCATATACTTCTATATGTTTTAAAAATTTATATCTTAAATTAACTTTAGCATGTGGTAATGTTCCACGAATATCATTTACAGCATTCCAATCAAAAAGTTCAAGAGAAAAAACTCCTTCATCATTATTTATCATGTAATCCATTCCTACACCACCGGTAGATTCTATAACGCCACCACGAAGTAGGAGATTATTGTATCGTTTTGCATATTGAGCAGAGACTAAAAGTTTACCATTTTCATGTTTTTGAGGTTCAATAAAAGTACCATTACTATCACTTCGACTGTAATCAGCCATTGAAATAATATCAAGAAGATAATAAGTTTCTGGATTTGGTAAATACGCAATAGTCCCGTATGATTTAACATAACCATCATTTAACATATAGTCAATATGGATGCCTATTTGTAGTTCACTTACTGTAAAGTTTGAAAGTAACGAATCAACTTTATCAAAAGCTTCTTGACCACTTCCAAAAAAGCCATCAGCTGAACTTAGCGCGGTATGAATTGCTTCTCTATTTTCTTCAAGCATTTTTGTCGCATTATCTTCTAGTTTAATAAATTTATCTACCGCTTCTGGCAAAGATTTTTCTAATGAAATAGCAATAGTGTCAAGGCGCAATGTTAAATTATCAATTCGTTTCATAATTTGTGGTAAATCCGCATTAATTGTTGTGCCCGTAATATGAAACTCTTCACTTAAAGCATGAACACTTTTAATTGTACTAGTAATCTCTAATCTATTATCACTCACCATACCATCAAGATTTTCACTAAGATTACGAAATGCTTTTAACATCGCCTTAATATCATCTTTTTGTTCACTACCCATAATATCACGAAGGTCCGTCACAAGAAGTTTCAATTCAATGGCTGCCAAATTTACATTATCACTTGTTTCATCAAAGGCTGCATATTTATTAAATTTTTCTATCTCTTCATTGGAAACTAAATCTTCACTAGAATCTCCAGCTAAAATATTAATAGTTTTAGCCCCTAACACACTCTCTTGAGTCATTAAAATTGAAGAATCTTTTGGAATTGCAACTTCATCATCAATTAAAAAGAAAAGTTTCACTCGTTTTCTATCAATTTTAATCTTTGATATCTCTCCAACTTTAACACCATTCATTAAAACTTTAGCATTTTCTTGAAGTCCAGTTGCATCATCAATATAAGCATATACTTCATAGCCCTCTTTTGAAAAACCATTTGAAGAGGTCACTTGTGTTGATAACAAGAACAATGAAAGAATTCCTAAAACAACAAAAAGTCCTATTTTAGCTTCTAATTTCAATAATGTTTCCTTTCATAATTTGTCATTAATTTTCTTGTGAATTATCAAAGCGGTAACTAAATTCAGATCCGCCAATAGGTTTAAAAATAATTGTTGCATAAACATAACGATCATATAGAGAATTGGTAATTCCGCTACTTGTTAAAATTGGTCTATTGTTTTCAAAATATCGAAGTCCAAAATCCCAACAGCGTTTTGTATATAAAAACCCAACTTCAGCACTTTTTTTAACATTTGTTTCGTATTCATAAGTATAATTTGTAAAATATTTATAATGCTTATTATAGCGATATTGTGCATCAAAAATTATATAATTACTCTTTTCTTTCGTTTGTGTAATATTAGTATTTAAAAATAGATGATTTAACTGTACTTCAAAAATATCATTATCATAGACTATGCTGTTAAGAGACTTTGAAACTTCATTTAAATCATAATTGTAAATAGTATCATTATAAACAGAGAACTCTGAAGTGAAAAAATATTCAAATTCATTTTCAAGTTCACCAAACTCTTGATTATTATTGTCAAAGGATATTCCTTGCGCTAATTTATGATAAACTTTTTGCAAACCATCAGCATCAAATAAAAACTGTGTAAATTTCAAATCTGTTGATTCTGTGATATTGTTCAGCTTATAAAATTCGCAAATATCACTATTACTAGTTGTAATAGTCGCACATTCATTCTCAATATCTTCATAATGACCTGATTTAATATCAGCTCCACTTTTTGTATACTCAACACCAAATGAGATATTATGTACATTTTCACCATAAGCTTTGGTAAGAGAAGAAGAGAGGTTAACAATATTGTAAAAACGTGCAAAAACTCCGGACGTTGACTGCTTTTGTGATACTTCATTCTCTGAGTTTGTTGTTCTTATAAAATTATGAAGTGTATAACTAAAATCAAGATAATTATCAAAAAGTGATGTCTGTAATGATAGAGGTAAGTTAATGCTTGCCTGTTTAGCTTTAACACCTTTTTGTCGTGCAAAATTTTGAAAATTCATATCAAAGTTAAACATTACATAGTCATCAAAAAAGGTCTCTAAGTAGTGATGGTACTGAAGTGTAGGTAAATTTTGAAGTGTATCTGAATTGTCCTCTTTATTTAAATCCAAAAAATATTTAAAATATGCACCTACGTAATTTTTTTCTGTATTATAAAAAATATTTGCACGAGAAAAAACTTGATTTGAAGTTACATTTTTAGTTTGATCACTAGAAGATAGATTTAAGTAATCGACATCATTCATCCAACTAAAGTCAATATTTAATGCAGTTTGTGCATCACTTTGTATCCCTAGCCACTCATCCATCCAATCTAAATTTTTATAATCTAATTCTACCCCATAATGGTGCTGATTGGCCAAGTCATATTGTTTTGTATAACTCTCTTTTTCTTTAAAATAACCAAACTTCAGACTTCCTTGAGAAACCTTAGAGTCAACAAAGCGTAAATTACCGTAAACTCCAGCACCACGTTGTGTTCGAACTTGAGGTCTAAGTTCTAAATCCCAACTATCTGCAATAGCAATATAAAGAGGTTGCTCATAGAAGACTCCTTCATCACCGGAGATTCCCATTGAAGGCATAAGAAAACCACTTCTACGTGATGTGTCCATAGAGTAACCAAAGTACGGAAAGTAAAAAACTGGAATATTATAAAGATGCAACCGAGCATTATAAAGATCAACCCATTTATCTTTTTGATTGTAGTGAGAACTTGTAAAATGAATAGTCCAGAGCGGATTATTAGGGTTACAACCCGAAACAACACCGCTTTGTAGTTCAAATTTCTCTTTTTTAGAGTTTGCTTCTTGAGAGCTCATCCAAACCATAGAAGTATGATCTTCTAAAAAAAGTGGTGTTATATGTCGTTCTTCTTTAGCAATATCAATTTTCACATAAGAACCTATAGCATGAAATTCACTACCCTTTAAAATACGGATGTTATCAAAAAGCTCTAAAATTTTCATTTCACGGTTATATCGTAGAGATGTTGCACTTAAGAGTTGATCTTTGTATATGACTATAACATCACCATCTGCAGTAGTAATACTTTTATTACTTTCAACTTTTGTAGCAAAAATTTCTATGGTTTTAGTACTATTATTCTCTTTTTTATTTTCATGTTCCTTCGCTTGCAAAGGCACTATAAACAGTGTTAAAAAAAAGAATAATAGTCCTAAAAAATGTAGCATTATTCCCCAGACACAACTAATGTACGTGCTGTTTTATCATGCCATGTTTGACGTTCTGGAGTTAAAATTCCCCATAAAAAACCAAGATAAAAAAGCATCTCACTAATAATTCTAAATATTGCTCTGTTTAACGCAACAGTTATAACAGGTGTTGTCAGCGTTTTAACATCCATAACATAAATTTTCATTGCTAACTTACCTAACGTAGCTCCATATTGATAAATAAAAAAAGTTTGATACACAATTTTCATTGCCATATATTCAAAAACAAAAGCATTGGTTAATGCAATAATTTCTGTTGTTGTCGTTGCTTGAGTAAAACTGTCCCACAACACAATCATCAAAATTACAGAGAGTAATACTTCATCAATAAAAAAAGCAACACTTCGTTTTTGAATTGTTGCAAGTTGTATACTCTCTCTATGGAGCAACTCTTCAATATCTTCATTCATTGGAGCCGCCATTAAAGAGCCTGATAAGCGATATCCGTACGAATTTTTTTACCTGAAAAATGGACTTGTCCACAAAGTGCATAAGCACGATCACGGGCTTCTTTTAGCGTATCACCTAAACCAACACACACTAAAACTCGTCCCCCTGTTGCAAACAAGGTATCATCTTCCATAGCAACACCTGCATATGAGATATGTGTATTGTTTTTAATATCATCATGATGAATCTCATCAACAACAATTTCAGCAGGAGTTGAAGATTTATACGGATAATTTGCCGAAGCCATAACGACACCAACTGCTTTTTTAGAGCTGAAACGAACATCAAGAGTATCAAGTTGTTTTGTAGCAGCTTTATAAAAAAGATCGCACACTGAAGTCTCAAGAAGAGGCATTAAAATTTCACACTCTGGATCTCCAAAGCGCACATTAAATTCTAATGTAATTGGTTCACCGTTAACAACCATGACACCAATAAAAAGAACACCTTCAAAAGGGGCACCTTCTTCTTTCATTCCATCAAGAGTAGGACGGATAATTCTATCTTTTACTTTTTGATATAAAACATCGTCAACCAAAGGCGTTGGAGCATAGGCACCCATTCCACCTGTATTGGGACCTGTATCACCATCACCAATACGTTTATGATCTTGAGCCGCTTGAAGTAAAATATAATCTTCTCCATCACAAATAGCAAACATTGAAAGTTCATAACCATCTAAAAACTCTTCAACAATAACATTTTTACCCGCATCACCAAAACTTTTACCACTTAACATCTCACCAATAGCTTGTTTAGCTTCGTCATGACTCATGGCAATAATAACACCTTTACCACCACAAAGTCCGTCTGCTTTAACTACTATTGGTGTGGAAAGAGTATCAGTAAACTTGTACAGATCTTCTATATTATCACTTTCTATATAAGCAGCTGTAGGAATATTATATTTAGCTAAAAAGTTTTTCATATAAACTTTAGAACCTTCAAGGCGAGCAGCGGCTGCACTTGGTCCGAAAATTGTTAAATCTTGTGCTTTAAAAATATCTACAACACCATCAACTAAAGGTGCTTCTGGACCTACTATAGTTAAATCTATGTTATTTGTTTTAGCGAATTGTGCTAATTCATTATAATCTTTAATATCAATATTTTCACCCAATTGTGAAGTAGCTCCATTACCTGGACAAAAGTATAATTTGTCTACTGCTTCATCTTTTGACATTGCCAAACCAATTGAGTATTCGCGTCCACCGCTTCCTAAAATCATAATATCCATAAAGTGCTCCAAAGTAGTAGGTTAATTGTAAAAAATAGTAGTGCAATTATAGTCAAATGTGGATTAAATTTTAATTTTTAGTAGTAATTTTGAGAAGATATTTATAAATGAAGACTGGCCAGACGGCCGTTGTGCATTTGACCTTGGTTCTTCAAAGTCTTAGTGTGGTGAAGCGAGCTCTTATAAGGCGGCAATCTCTAAAAATACACTTATAAGCGTACCCTTCAAACAAGACCACCGAACACACAAAGAGACTACGAGGTCCACCAGATGTATATGTAGAACCCTCATATATGCAACTACTCGCACCGTCCAGTCATAAAATAATTATACACTACATTTCTTAAGTATAATATAAATTTGACAAATTTATAGGCTATGTCGGCGTTAATGGTTGAAGATAATCCAACCGCTTACCAATCAGCGCCAAAAATCCTTTCACCGAGATATTCTTCATTCCATCAAGTGTCCTCATCCAGCCTAAATAACTCTCTAAATGACAGGTAGCAACACCATGAAAGTGTTTCATCCACTCTTTAAGCCTACTGTCATACGCATTAACATTTTGAACATGGACAATACCTCTTGTATGCTC
>Ga0233442_1000758_pt1 | contig 28827 bp, 35 predicted proteins | sample SI_123_September_3_FD_182789 | JGI IMG/M metagenome (GOLD analysis project Ga0233442, IMG submission 182789) | Seawater microbial communities from Saanich Inlet, British Columbia, Canada - SI_123_September2016_150_MG | ecosystem: Environmental > Aquatic > Marine > Inlet | place: Canada: British... | reverse complement strand
CAAATAAGATATCTCCTATCATTTCTTTTTTTTCTATTCTGTCCCAATAAAATATTATCTTTCTACATAATATTGCCATTGTCTGGTCGTTAATACTATAATAAGTCTTAACTCCTTCTTGTTCTATTCTTAATTCAGGTGTCTCCTGTTGTAAATCTTTTAACCATCCCATTTTTATTTCCTTTTTTTTATTTTTATTTTTAAGTTCTTTATCAAAACTTGTATATACATTATAATACTTTTTTTTATAATTAGTTTTTATTTTAAAAGAATTTTGAAATTCTTTTAAAATTTATACCTCTACTTTATTTTTTGTTCTTGTTATATCTAAATCATCTACAACTTTATAACCTACTGGCATTTGTGATAATACACCATCTGGATGTCTATAAAATATTCTTGATTTTATTGCTGTATTATTTGCTTTATCAAATCTTACTTCTATCCAATTTTTACAAAAAACTTTTTTTGTTTTATTATCTTCTTTTATATCTATCTTACATTTTTCTAAACCAATTACTAATCTTGAGTTATCTTTCATTGTTCCTGCACCTCTTAATGCACCTTCATTGGTATCATTTTGAGCAGATAAACCACTTTTATTTTGGTGATGAACTATTATTATTGCAGTGTTTGTTTCTGTTGCAAATCTTTTTAATTCTTCCATTAGTTGTGCCATTTCTTTATTATCATTCTCTGAATATCTTTGGTTTATAATACTTAATGTATCTATTATTACTAAATCTATTTTATTTTTTTGGATGTCTTTTTTCATTTTACTTATAACAGTTTCTTTAGTAATAAAATATTCTTCTGTTTCTTTAAACATTGCTCCAGCTCCTACCATATCAAAAAAATGAAATTCATTTGTATTATTTTTATTATCTTTTTTATATGACTCAGCGCAATCATAACCTCTTATTGCAAAGTTTTTTATATTATCTTCAAAACTAAAATAACCTATTGTTGGTGTTTTTTTAACTTTTTCAAATAAAAAATTTTTGTTTTCTGTTAATCCAACACTACTAAACAACATATGTAATATAAAGAACCCTTTTCCTGCTCCACCTTGTCCTGATAAAAAAGAAATATTACCTCTTTCTATTCCATCTATTACAAAATCATATGTTGGTTTTTCTTTTAATCCTAATATATCTTTTGAATTAAAATGTCTTTTTTTTGTTTCATTTATTTTTCCAATAAATAATTGTGAATTTTGTTTCATATATTCTAAATATTGTTCTTCTGTTTTACATTCTCCCCAAGAATTACCATCTATTATTTTTATTATTTCTTGTTCTGTTATTGTATATTCTCCATATAACCCATTTAAATTCTTAAATTGTTCTAATACTTTTGTTTCCATTTTGTTTTCCTTTTTTTGTTTTTATTATTTCTATTATAATGTTTTTTTTTGTATTTACATTTAATAAAGTTTATTTTCTATCAATTTCTATTAAATCTTTTTTTATTGTTATTAAACATCTTCCTTTTTCTTTTTTTATAAGGTTATTTAATGCACTCTTTACTGTTTGTCTTCTGTATTTAATTGTTTTTAAATTAAGATTAAATCTTTTTGCAGTTATTTCATCTCCTTGTAATTCTACCAGTGTTTTTAAGTCTGGTTCGTGTTTATACATTTGAAACATTAAATCATCTAAATTTATTTCTACATTTTTTAATCTTTTATCTATCATAAATCTATAAGTTAAATAATTATATATACCTATTTCCAATTTACTTAACCCTTCAAAAGGGTTTATTTCTTTTTCTATAAATTGTTGGCTTGTTTGTTGTTTTGATACTTCTATTAATCTTTCCTCATAACTTTCAAAATCTTTTAAACTTTCTTTTATATTAAAAAAATCAAGTGGTGAAGTAAAAATTTTATATGTTGTTGGAGTTCTTCCTGTTGTTTTTAATGTTTCCAATTTATAAAGTTCTGTTTTCATCATATATGTTTTATCATTTTTTTCATAGTCTATAAATAATTCTAATTCCATTAATTTTCTTTGTAAATCTTTTATTCTTTTCTTTAAAGATTTTTTTTGTGTTTCAGCAGTCATATTTAATATTCCTGCAATATCATTTATTGTAAATTCAAGAGTAAAAGCATGAGCCTGTTCTTTATGTGTTATTTTATTTTCTATTAAACATTTTATTTGTATTTCATTATCTGTTAAAACTTTATCTACTTGGTCTTGCACTTTTTTTGTTTCTACTAATTGTTGTATTGCACTAAATAATTTTATTTCTTCACCGTTAAAGAAATACTTACTTTGTAAATAACAATTATTTATAACATTAATATCATATTCTTTTGTATTTGGTTTTAAATGGTAATCAGCAGGCTTAATTGCTGCACCATTATTTAATTTATATTCTTTTATTCCTTCTACTTCAGAATAAAAATTTAACATAGGATTAACTATATCTGTATTTGTTCTGGTTTTATAGGTTTCTACTTTCATCTTATTTTCCTTTTTTTAATTCTGCATTAATAAACTTTCTTATTTCTTCAGAAGCAATTTTCCCATTTTCTCTACATAACTTATTAAATTCTTCTCTTTCCTCTTTTGCTATTCTTACTACTAAATTAACATTCTTTTCTTTTTTTGTTGTTCTTGACATTTTTTTTTCCTTTTATTTTTATTCTAATTTATTAGAACTTGTAAATACATTATAACATATTTTTTTATAATTAGTTTTTATTTTAAAAGAATTATGAAATTCTTTTGTTTTTAAAAAGGAAATGGTAAAATATTGAATAATTCCAACGCTCACTTTGGATGGCTTTTTAATATAATTCCAACCGGTCTTTTGGATGGCTTAACCAGTCTTTTGGATGGCTTAACCGGTCTTTTGGATGGCTTAACCGGTCTTTTGGATGGCTTTTACATACCTACAAGCCCCATTTTTAGGGGTTTTTTTTTCCTTTACTTAATTACATAGTTATTAAGTTATAGTGGCTTAACAAAAAACAGCCCTTATAGGACTATTTTTTTACCACTTATATTAAAGATTTCTTATTTACATTAATATAAATAAATTTAAAAAGAAAACAACAACAAATATAACACATATAAATATAACAAAATAAAAATAAGATGTTGCTGCACCCATTTTTTTTGGTGGTGGTGGTTTTTTCGCGTTTTTTTGATAGTTTCTTTTTATTTCTATATAAATATAAACAAATTAATAAAGGCTTAAGTATAAAGCTAATATAATATGTTTAGTATTTTTTTTGTTTTATTCATAAACAATCATTATAATTATGTTAATATACAAAATAGAGGAATATATATGAAACCAATTATAAAGTGGCCAGGTGGCAAATCACAAGAAATAAAATTTTTTGAACACAAAATACCAAAAAACTATAATAGATATGTTGAACCATTTATGGGTGGTGGTGGTGTGTTTTTTAATTTAGAAAAAGAACAATCAATAATTAATGATATTAATTTTGAATTAGTATCTCTTTATTCTTTAATACATTCAAAAAATGGTAGAAAAGACTTGATAAATGAATTAACATTTATAAATGACCAAAGAGAAATTTTCAATAACTATTTTAATAATTATACAGATGATGAGATTCTTTCATTTTTTGATTTAAATATCAATAAAGAAACAATTATCAAATTTAAAATTGATATTGATTATGTGATTGATAAAGAAATTTTAGAAGTTCAGGTTCAAAAGACTATGAAAGATAAGATTAGAAGAATTCAAAAGAAATCAAGAAGTGAGGAAATTAACTTCTCATTAAAAGATTTTAGAAATCATTTAATTACAGGATTACAATCATCATTGTATTTTTATTGTAGAAATATATATAATAATGGACATATAAATTTAAAAAAGAAAGAGATACCCTCTTTTATTGCAAAATGGTATTATGTAAGAGAATTTTGTTTTTCTTCTATGTTTAGATTTTCTAAAACAGGTAATTTTAATGTTCCTTATGGTGGAATAGGTTATAATGCAAAAGATTTTAAGAAAAAAATTGATAATTTGAAAGATAATAAAAAATTACATCTACTTTTGGAACATACAGATGTAAATCAATTAGATTTTGAAGAATTGTTTAACAAATATAAATATTTTAAGGAAGATGATTTTATCTTTTTAGACCCACCTTATGATAGTGAGTTTAGTCAATATAATAAAGAAAAAGACTTTGATAAAGAAGAACAAATTAGGTTAAGGGATTGTTTATTAAAAGTAAATGGGAAAATTATGATAGTTATAAAAGAAACAGATTTTATATTTGATTTATACAAGGATAAATTCATTATTGAAAAATTTGATAAACAATATATGACTAATATAAAAAATAGAAATGAACAAGTTGTTAAGCATTTAATAATAACTAACTATTAATAAATATAACACATATAAACAAATTAATAAAGGATTAAGTATAAAGATAATATAATATGTTTAGTTATTAAAAGAAGTCCTCCTTTTTAATAACTATATTTTTAGATTAAGAATGTTAAATACATTTCAAACTTTCCCCCCTTTTTAGTTTTCATTTTGCTTGTTTCCTAAAAAGGGGTTTTTTTTCCTAATTAATTTCTTATCATCTTTATCGGCTTATCATCTTTATCGGCTTATCATCTTTATTCGCTTATCATCTTTATCGGCTTATCATCTTTATTCGCTTATCATCTTTATTCGCTTATTTTTTTAAAATAGGATGCTTTTATATCTTGATATTGATAATAATAATCATTATCAATGAATTTAATGATTCAAAAAAGAACATCTGGGGATAAATTTAAATAGTATAATAATAATATAAGTTAATAAAAAAATATAGTAATGGAAAAGGATTAGAAAAATTATTAAGTGAAAATGATTTCACTTTAAAAATATTAAATACGAATAAAAAAGAATTTCAAAATTCTTTTAAAATAAAAACGAATTATTAAAAAATGTGTTATAATGTAATTACAAAGTTTGATAAAAGGTGGGGGTAAATCCCTTAATATAAAATAAAAAGGAAATAAAAATGAAAAATGTAATAAAAAAGAACTATAAAAGCGAATTAAATGAGATAATTAAAAGAACTAACAACCACGATAATAATTATAATTATTTTAAGGAAGGCAGAAATTTGGCTAAGGCTTTTAATAATGATAATTTTAATGAAAGCTGCGATAAAATGATAGATGAAAAGGATTATAAAAAAAATTTATATATAGTAATAATGGAAAGCAGTTTTGAAAACGAGGTTAAATTATTTATACCTATGAAAAATCAGCACGGTCAGATTATTGATTATCATTACAATACTATAGAATTCGAAACAGCAGAAGAAAAAAAAGAAATTATTAATAAATTAAAGGAACTTGATATAAACTTAATAAAAAAATACATTAATGGAAAAGGATTAGAAAAATTATTAAGTGAAAATGATTTCACTTTAAAAATATTAAATACAAATAAAAAAGAATTTCAAAATTCTTTTAAAATAAAAACGAATTATTAAAAAAAGTATTATAATGTAATTACAAAGTTTGATAAAAGGTGGGGTAATTCCCTTAATATAAAATAAAAAGGAAATAAAAATGAAAAATGTAATAAAAAAGAATTTTAAAAAAGAATTAAATGAGTTAATAAAAATAACTAACAACAACGCGGATAATTATGATTATTTTAAGGGATGCAGAAGAATGGCTAAGGCTTTTGATAATAATAATTATAATCAGAGTTGTGATAAAGTGATAGATAAAAAGGATTATAAAAAATATTTATATACAGTAATAATGGAGAGCAGTCATAAAAACGAGGTTAAATTATTTATACCTATGAAAAATCAGCACGGTCAGATTATTGATTATCATTACAATACTATAGAATTTGAAACAGCAGAAGAAAAAAAAGAAATTATTAATAAATTAAAGGAACTTGATATAAATGAAATTAAAAAGAATATAGATGGAAAAGAACTTGGTGAAAATAATTTCACTTTAAAAATAAAATAAAAGGAAAAAAGAATTTTAAAATTCTTTTAAAATAAAAACGAATTATTAAAAAATGTATTATAATGTAATTACAAAGTTTGATAAAAGGTGGGGGTAAATCCCTTAATATAAACAAAAAAAAATAAAAGGAAAAAAAAATGAAAAAAGTCAATTTAATAAAATATTTAAAAGTAATAGGCGCAGGTGAATACGAAGTATATATAAATAAGGGGGATGATATTGGTGTGGAGATATATGAAATAGCAAGTAATCTTGATTATTGGAGCAGTGCGGATGATTGTCATTATATAGATATAGCAGTCGAAGCATATGGATGTGATATTTTAGATAATGGCGCAATTAGTGCAGCGCAGGCAGGTTATACTATTGGAATTGAAAGAGATTATTTGGAACAAATCGAAAAATGGGCAGAAAACCTTGAATTTGAAGAATTATCAGAAATTATTAAAGACAAAATCATAAAAGATATCACTGAGAACAATATGGAATTAAAAAATATAATTAGTTTAAGAAAAAATAATTATGATAAATATTTGCAAATAATTAGAGATTATACTTATGCAGATATAAATGAATAAAAATAAAAAATAAAAGGTGGGGGAAAATCCCTTAATATAAACAAAAATAAAAAAAAGGAAAAAAAAATGAAAAAAATTAATGTGTTAGAATATTTAGAAGTTTTAGGCGCAGGTGAATACAAAGTATATATAAATAAGGGGGATAATATTAATGATACGATATATGAAGCAGCAAGAAATGATGTTTATTTTAGTGGTAAGAATGATAGTTATTATATAAATATATCGTTAGAAATTTTGGGAGATGAATTTATAAAAGAAGACCCGCTGCGTGAAGCGGAGACAGGGCGTGAGCTTGAGATAGATAGAAAATATTTTGATCCGATCCAACACTGGGCAGAAAACCTTGAATTTGAAGAATTATCAGAAGATATTAAAGAAGAAATTATAAAAGATATTGCCGAAAACGAAATGGAATTAAAAAATATAATCAGTTTAAGAAAAAATAATTATGATAAATATTTGCAAATAATTATAGATTATACTTATGCAACTATATATGAATAACAAAATAAAAAAAAGGAAATTAAAATGAGTGTATATTAATTTTTTAAAATAGATCCCGCAAGATAAAATGCGCAGGAGATAAAATAATAATTAAATAATTAAAGAAGAAAAAATAATAATTTAATAATTAAATAATTAAAGGGGGGAAAAGAATATGAGTTATGATCTATTTATTTTTATAATAATGTTAGTTTATTATGAAACTTTTATATAAATAATAATTTAATAATTAAAGGGGGATCCGTCGGGTTCCCCTTTTTTAGTGCCCGTAATTTAAGACCTCTGACTCCTTCCCTTTTAAATGATAAATACTCCTTTTAAAGAATGAATAGTTTTTTTTCCCCTTATAGTTTATAATAATTAAAATAAATAGCCCTTTTAAATGATAAAAAATAGCCCTTTTAAATGAATATTTATTCTTTTAAAGATAAAAAATAGCCATTTTAATAGATAAAAAATAATAATTTAATAGAATAAACCTGATGGAGGAGGAGTTATGGAGTGATGGAGTGAGCCCCCCCCATCCTTTTTTTTTTGAGGAGGCCCTTCATATACCATCACACACCCCAAGTATTTTTTTCCTTTTTTACACCCCTTCAAATTTTTTGAAAAAAAAATACTTTTTTATTATATTAATTATGCTAAAATAACAATATAAAAAAAAAGGAAAAAATAATGAAATTAAAAAATAAAAATTTATCTGAACATAATAAAAAAATAATAGAAGCTATACCAAAAGAAATATTAATAAAAAAACTTATAGAAAAAGAACCTTTACAATTTAAAGATTTAAAAAAAGCCTTTTATGAAACAAAAGATGTAGATACTTTAAAAATGTATTGTTCTGTTATTGTTAATACTAAATAAAATGAAAGAAGATATTTTAATTAATTTAAAAGGGTTTTATAATCTTAAAGGCACAAAGTTTGAAAGAAACAAAACATCTATATTAAATTACAATAAAAAAAAGTTTAATAGAATAATAAATATAAAAGCAACTTGGTATATTAAAGATGATACAGAATATAATAAATATCTAATAAAAAAATATAATGCAACAGAAGTTAAAGAAAATTTATTTTCTTTTAATGAATTACTTGACCTCCTTAATGTTTCCAAAATTTTTGATAAAAGAAAAAAAACAAGATTATTAATAATAAAATATTTTAATCTTAATTCTATTAATATTAATGGAAGTTATTTTTTTACTCCAGACAATGAAAAAATTTTAAAATTCATTAATCAAATTAATAATAAAAATATTTTTTCTTTATTCACTTCAAGGGATGATGATTTTTATGATGATGAATTATTTGATGTAGTTTATAATTTAACAAGTCAAACAAAAATAAAAGGATATAAATAATGGTAATACCATATATGGGAAGTAAAAGAAAGTTAGCTCCAAAGATTATAGATAAGATATTAAATGATAATCCAAATTGTAAATATATTTATGATTTATTTGGAGGTGGAGCTGCTATTAGTTTAGAAGCAATGCAAAGACCAGAAATAGAACAGGTTTATTATAATGAATTAGACTCTGGTGTTAGTAATCTATTAAAAGAAATAACAACTAATGGAATGAATGCAGAAATGTGGGAAGCAATAGATAGAGAAACATTCAATAAAATGAAAACAGGTAATTGTTGGAAAAGTGGTTTAATAAAAACTTGTTGGTCTTTTGGAAATCGAGGAACAAGTTATATATATAGTAAAATAATAGAAGAAGGTAAATTAAATTTTCACAGAATAATTATTAATGCTTGTGAGAAAAGTAGAATAGAATTTAATAATAAATATAATAAAGAACTAATAACAAATAATGATATTTTATTTATAGAAAATGAAACAAGAAGTGATAGAAGGTTAAGAATAACAAAATTGTTAAGAGGAATAAAGGGTTTTGAAAGAGGAGCACAACATTTACAAAGTTTGCAACGGTTACAACATTTAGAAAAATTAGAAAAATTAGGAAAAATTAAAACAAATAATAAACTTAATATAAGTAATTTAAGTTATGAAAATGTAAATATAATAACTCCAATAAGTGAAACAGTTATATATTTAGATCCACCTTATCAAGGAACAGGAACTTATCAAAACGAAATAGATTATGATAAGTTCCATAAATGGGTTAAGAATAATCCTTACAAAATATATTTAAGTGAATATAATGCACCTTTTAAAGAAGTGTTAAGCATTGAACATAGAACAACAATGTCTGCAACTACAAATAACAAAGTAATAGAAAAATTATATTGTAATAAATAAAAGGATATAGATGATATAATCGAATCCTTAAAATCATTGATAATGATTATTATTATTGTTATCAATATCAAGATATAACCGTATCCCCAAATTCATTGATAATGATTATTATTATTAAGATGTAAAAGCATCTTATTTAAAAAAATAAAAATTAAAACCTTTTAACTTTAAAAATGAAGTATAGAAGAAAAAGCTCCTTCAAAACCCCTAAAATGATTATTTTATAACCTTTAGTTTGATAATAATGTGAAGATATATTTATTTTAATTTTTAAAACATCTATTTTAATGTGGAAGGAGAAAAGTAATGGTGGGGGTTGTAGTGAAAAAAAGTAGGTAGATGTATAAGCACATTATAAGAGTATAGTCTTTTTTCTTTTTTAAATTAAATTATTATATTTTTTATTATAATAGTAATACAAAAACAAAGGAATGAACAATGATACAGATTAATCTGGAAAAATACAAGGCTGACCTAATACCTCAAAAAAGAGGGCATTACTTTAGAACCGAACCAACAAGAAAGTATATGTTAAATAAAAAAACACATCTATTTAATAACTATACAAATGAATATATATCTTATAAAGAACTATTAAAAAATACAAAAAATACAGAAGAAAATGAGAAGAATTTAATTGAAGAAATTAAAAAACTACAAAGAAAAATACAAAATTATAAACAAAGAAAAAAACAAAAAAAAGAAGAAATTGATACAATTTTTATTAATGAAACTCAAGAAAAAATTAACAAATTACAAAAATTAAGAACAACAAAACAATTAACAACTGTTAAAAAAAATAAAGATTTTGGTTCTTTTTTAATATCGTTTTCTGATGAAAAAGTTAAAGAAAATATAAAAAATAATTCTAATTTTAGAAGTGATTTAATTAAAAAAATGGAAGATTATACTCTTATTATTTGTAATAAATTTAATATAAAACCTGTTTCTTTAGCACTACATGCTGATGAAGGTTATATAAAAGATGGAGAAGTTTTTTATAATTTACACTTCCATTTATTAACTTATTTAAAGACAGATACATTAAAAAATACTTTATTCAATAAAGAAGATTTAAGACAATTACAAACAGATACTGCTAAATATTTTGAAGATTTTGGTTTTAAAAGAGGACAAAAAAACACACTTAATATTAAATTAAATGAAGCAGAATGGAGGGATGAACATAAAAGAAAAGTAGTAAAAAAGATTAGAAAAACAACAACAATGTTTAAAGAAACTTTTAATAAAGAACAGAAAATAATTGATAATATTATGAAAATAATGGAAGAATTAATTGATATGGAGTCAAAAATTAATAATGAATTTATACTTATAGAATTAGATAAATTAATTATTAAAAGTAAAGAATTACAATTTAAAAGACTATCTCTGCCACTAATTAAAACACTTTTAAGAAGTAAAAAACTTATACTAAAAATGATTACAATGTATAATAATGAAGCTAAAGTTAATAAATTAATGTATCTGATAGAAGATAGAATCGACTCAAAAAATAAACAAATAATTACAAAAAATAAGGACTCAAGATTAGAAAAAATTGATGATGAAATAAAAGAAATTAATAATAAACCTTCTACACAATCAATAGAAAAAACTTTTAATAATACTATTGATGCACACTTACTAAACCCTCAAAACTTACAAAATAAACCAAAATAAAAACTTATTTTTTTACCTTTTTTTTATGATATAATAGATATAATTATATTATATTTAAAGGGTAAATAAAGTGTTATTAACATCAAAAAAAGAAAGACAAGAAGCATTTTTAAATGTGTTTGAAGATAGTAATTGTCAAGTATATACTGCTTCAAAAAAGATAGGGGTTACTCCTTCTACTGTATATTATTGGATGAGGGAAGATAGTGAATTTGCTGAAAAAGTTGTAGATATAAGAGAAAAATTATTAGATTTTGCTGAAGTTCAATTAATGAAAAACATTAAAGAAGGTAAAGAAACTAGCCTTATTTTCTTTTTAAAATGTCAAGGAAAACATAGAGGATATGTTGAAAAAGCAAAAGTAGAATATGAAAAAGATGGTGATAAAAATATAAAATCCATAGAAATAATAGTTGATAATGGTGAAGAAGATCAAGAATAATATAATAAAAATAATAATTTTAGGGTTAATAACAATGGCTAATTTAGAAGCATTTGATAAAGGTTTTGATAAACTTTTACAGGATGAAGGATTTATAAGTGATGATAAAGATGATAGAGGTGGCTATACTAAATATGGTTTAAGTAGTAGAAGTTATGGTGATAAAGTTGAAGGAATTTCTTTAAGTAAAGCAAAAGAAATATATAAAAATGACTTCTGGTTTATTTCTAAATGCGATGAAATTAAAAGTGATATTATATCAATTAAGGTGTTTAATACCTCTGTTAATGTTGGTGTTAAAAGGTCAATAAAGTTCCTTCAAAAAGCAATTAATGATACAATAAAACATAAAAAATTAAAGATAGAACTCTTAAAAGTTGATGGAATGATAGGACAAAAAACTATTAATACAGTTAATAAAATGGGTAAATATAACAGTTATATTTTAAATTATTTTATATTAGAACAAAGTTCTTTTTATATTAAAATAAGTAAAAAATTTAATAATATTAAATATTTAAGAGGGTGGTTGAAGAGAGCTTCTTCTTTAATTTCTGATGACTAAAACTATATATATAAATAAACTTGAGACACTTCATGCTGAATTATATTTAAATTCTTTAAGTGAATATTCTGAAATAAATGATAAAGATTTATGGAATGAAATAGAATTATATGAAGAAAAGTTATTAGAATTAATTGTAAAAGAAGGACAAGAAGACCTCCTTTTTTGGTAATAGGTTTTATACTATTAAAAGTTTTTTTTAAGTTGTTTTAAATGTATTTTAAGTAAGGTTTGAGCAGTTTCTTCTTGTTCTATTTGTTCTTTTTTTAGATTAAATATTTCTTCATCTATTTTATTTTTTTGTAGTATTTTCTTTTCAATGTCTTCACTTATTTTTATAATTGTTTTTGCTACATTTGATATTTTTTCCTCTTGTGTTATGGTTATTTTTGGTTGTAATTCATTCATTAATTGTTCTCTATTAATCATTTTATGTCCTTTTTTTGTTTGGTTATATACATTATAATAATTATTTTAAAATATATGTTTTATGATATAATAAATAAAAAAAAAGGGTTTTTAAAGAATGAATGTTAAATTAAATCTATTAAAACATCAAAAAACATTTTTGTTACATAAACAAAAAATAGGTGGTTTGGTTGCTGGTTTTGGTTCTGGTAAATCATATATAGCCACTATTAAAACAATTCTTTTTAATATACAAAACCCTGGAATTAATAGTGCTTATTACCTTCCAACTTATGCACTTGTAAAAGATATTTGTTTTCAAGTTTTTCCAGAAATATTGGAAAACCACTTCGATATGATTATTGATAGGGATTATCAATTAAATAAATCTTCAAAAGAAATTATTTTTTTTGAATATAATAATAGAATTTTATTTAGAAATATGATGGAACCTGAAACTATTGTTGGGTATGAAAGTGGTTATAGTCTAATCGATGAATGTGATATTTTAAATGAACAAAAAATGGATGTTGTATGGACTAAAATACTTGGAAGAAATAGAAAAAAAACAAAAACTGGGCTACATAATCAAATTGATGTAGTTGGAACTCCAGAAGGTTATAAATGGTTTTATAAGAAGTTTGTGGAACAAAAAAACGATGAAACTATGATTTTAATTAAGGCCAAAACAACTGACAATAAACACCTTCCAAAAGACTTTATTGAAGGTTTAATAGACCAATATGATCCAAAATTATTAGAACAATATATGAATGGTGAATTTGTTAATATTAATGGAAATAACTGTTATTATGAATTTAATAGAGATAAAATGGACTGCGATGAAGATATTGTATATGGTGAAGAATTACATATAGGACAGGATTTTAATGTAGGGGGTTGTTGTTCTGCTGTATATGTTGAAAGAGGAAGCAGATTATATTTATTGGAAGAAATAGTTAGTGATAATACTTTTGAAATAATTGATAATTTAAAAAGAAAATTTCCAAATAATAAAATAACAATGTATCCGGATGCATCTGGTAAAGCAATGAGTTCCAATGCAACTTTGTCTGATGTTTCTTTATTACATAAAGCAGGTTTTAAGATAATAGCACCAACCAGAAATCCAAGAATTATTGATAGAGTTAATGCTGTAAATTCTATTTTGAAAACAGGTAACTTTTATATAAATACTAAAAAATGTCCTAATATAACAAAAGCATTAGAACAACAAGTTTTTGTTAATGGAAAACCTGAAAAATTTGCAGGTGCTGCAACATTGGATGATTATGCTGACGCTATGGGTTATTATATTGCTAATAAACATCATATAACCAAACCAGGTTTTAAAAGTTTTCAAATGAGTTAATATTTTTTTTTTTTTATTATTTGATATAATGGGGAAATTAAAAAAAGAAAATACAATAAATAAAGGTTTTACTTATATGGAACAATTTATAAAAGATTATATGGGTGGTTTTATTGGTTTTTTTTTAATTATGAGTAGTATTATTGCTTCTCACGTAAGAAGTATGTTTAAAGAAACTTTAAAAAGAATAAAAGATGTAGAAACAAATACTAAAAAAATAACAGAAATTGAAATAATTTTGAAAGAAATAAAAGAAAAAAATGATAAAGAAGAATTGAAAAAAGAATTGAGAAAAGAATTAAATAAAGAACATAAAGGTCTGGAATAATGTTAAAAAGTTATGAATATACTAAAAATAATATAGAATTAAGAATTGTAAGTAGTCAAAATATGGCAGATTATAAACAAATGCAAGCAGATAATCTTGATGAAATGTTAAATGGAAAACATCCATTCCCACAAGGAACACGAGAAATATTCCTTTTAAAATTAGATATATGGTATAGATTCCTTTTAATGGTGGAAAAATACTTAATTAAAGAACATACTCCAACCCTGACAAATAAACAACTTATTCATATTTTAGACTTGGCAGAAGTTGCTTTTAATAAATATAATACAACTATAAAAGATAATCCAAATGAATTTAATCACAAGATTTTCCCATTATGGACCAAAATACATACACCACTTTTTGAATGTTTTATAAATTATATTAAAATGCAAGTAAATAAAAAGACTTTTTATGCATTAGATAATATAGGTAAAAAACTAATAAAGATTTTAAGGGGAACATTATTTGAATTATTTGAAATAGATAATCTGGAAAAAGGAAAAAAACCTTTTTTAGTTTTTGGAAATATTGAATATGATTTATTAAAAGCAAAATCTTTAAATTTAATTAAGTTTAGATTACAAGAATATAAACTTAAATACAATATTGAAGAAATATATATTAAAAATTTTTGCGATGAAACAGTTCCACAATCTGTTCTAAAAGATTTAGAAAATATTATTAAAATAGATTTTTATACTTCTTTTTCTGGTAAAATTATTTAAAATAAAAAAAATGATATAATGACTAAAAGGAAGAGATTTGGCTGATACTACTGATTACACTGAAGTTGAATTGCATATGTATAAAATGGGTTTAACTATTCAAAAAAATATGTTCGAATCTGATATTATGCTAAAATTAGACCACGTAGAAGTTTTAAATCAACAAATACAAAAATTAAAAACAAATATCTGTAAAATTGATGAAGAACTTGGTTTAGAATGTGAAGATTATACTTCTACTGAATCAGGTGATACAAAGATTTTATAATATAAATATAAAGGACAAAATATGGCTTTAAGTTTAGAACAAATAAAATTATTATTTCCAGATGGTATAAGAGTTCATCAAAACGACAATTTGGAAGATACAGGGCAAATAATTTATAATTGGAACTCTGTAGGAAATCAACAATTTGCTGATAACATCCCTCACTTATTTCACTTTGGGCTGATGATGTATAATGAAGTAGGTTCAGAATATTTTATGGTTGATTGGAATGATGATTGGTATAAAGCACCTGCACAATGGAACAATTACAAGTCTTTTGATAATAACTATACTTCTACTGTTGAAGATTATATTATTAAATATGGAGATGTATTTAATGTAATTGAAGAAGACAAAATCATATTGACGGCTCCAGAAACGTCAGAAAACACTTCTGCTGAAAATACAAACATACAAGGAACAAACATGACAAACGAACAAAACGCACAAGAATTATTAGACCAATTATTAGAAGCATTTAGATTAGTTGGAGCACATACAGGTGTTGAAATTGAATCAAAAGTGCAGGCAGTTCTTGAATCTCACGATTTAGATGTAGATGCAATAAACGCTACTTTAGCATTAATTGACACTGAATTAAAGAAAGATGACCAATCTGAAGTTACAATCCTTAACTCTATTGCTACAAATTTAAGTGAAATTAATGCACTTAAATTAAGAGCTGGTGTTATTGAAACTGCTGCTACTACATTAGAAGCAAAAGTAGATTTAAATAAAGCAAACCAAGACACTAAAAATGGTTTATTAGATTCTGAAGATGTAAGACTTAATGGAGACATTCAAGCAGAAATTAGAGTAAGAAGAGAAGAAATTACAAGAGTTGAAGGTATAGTTTCTGGAAACAAAACTGCAATCGAATCAACTGTTTCAGATTTAAGTGGAGTTGTTTCAGGAAACAAGGCTGCTCAAGATTTAGTAAATAGTGCTCAAACTGTTAAAAATGGTGAATTAGACCAAAAGAACATTGATCAAGATTTAGTTATTACTAATAACAAGACTGCAACTGATGCTGCAATTCTTGCTGAAGTAAATGAAAGAAAATCAGAGGTTTCAAGAGTTGAAGGTATAGTTTCTGGAAACAAAACTGCAATCGAATCAACTGTTAGTTCTTTAACTGATACTGTTGCTGCTAATAAACTTGCTTCTGATACTAAAAACACTGCACTTGATGCAAAGAATTTAGAACAAGATGGTAAAATTGCTAGTAACTTATCTGCAATAGAAGGAAACCAAGCAGAAATAATTAACATTAAATCATCTCTTTCTTCTAGCACTGGGACTTTACAAGATAATTTAGACGCTGAAGTATTAAGAGCTACTGGTGAAGAGGGTAGAATTGAAACTAAATTTGACGCTGTTCAAGTTAGAATGGATGCATACTCTGCTAAATTAGGTGAATTTACTGCTGCATCTGCACTGGCTGCATTTCAAAATGGTATGACACCTCCGGAAGTATAATAGTTAATTAATTTTAATTATTTTCTTTAAAAAAGGAAGGTGGGGAAACCTATCTTCCTTTTTTTTTATTTTTTTATTTTTATTTTTTGATATAATAAACTCTAAAATAAAAAAAAGGGCTCTTTTGAAGTTACTATATAAATTAGATGTTATTGTTAAAAACGATTCTACAAAAACACTCGATGAAGTGTTGGAAACTGCTTTAATATGGGCTAATGAAAGAACTCTTGCTGCACTTAATCAGAGATATTATTATGTTGATGTTTTTGATACAAGAACTAAAAAATATTATAAAGTTTTTTCAGATGAGGCTGCAATAGATAGAGGAATTTCTGGTGATTTACAAAAAATGGAAATATTCTCTGGAGATATAGATGCAACTGTTTATAATTCTTCTTTTAATTTAACAGAAGAACAAAATACAAAATTAATGTCCCTCAAAAATACTAAACAAGCAGTTTTTGATAATTCTTTTGTTGAAGATTTTGAAGATAGATTTGACGATATAAATAAAGAAATAAAAAAAGTTAAAACTACCACTGATAAAGTTGAAACTAATATGCTTTTAAAAAATGATAAAAGATTAAATAACCTTAACAATATAGATAAAAAAATATCTGATATTAAAACACTTAAATTAAAACAAGTTGAAGAATTGTTAATAGAATTTAAAGTTGAACCAACTGATATAGAAAAAATTATTATTAACAATAAAGAAGAAGTTGATCTATCTATAATTGAATATGAATTAAAAGAACTAAATAAAAAAGAAATAGATTTATCTGGAATAAATAAACAATTAACTCTTATAGAAATTGATACTAAAACAAGATTAGAAAATATTAAAAGTGATATTTCTAAAAAAGTAGAACCAAGTGATTTACTACCTGAAACTGATTTAAAACCAATAGAAAATGAATTAAGTAAGATAACAAAAGATTTAGAATTAATTAATAATAATCTTCAAAATAATACAGATATAAATGAAAATAGATTTGATGAAATACTTAATTTCTTAAATGATAATAATATATCTATTGAAGAAATATGGAATTACAATAATAGAAAATTAACATCTTCTTTTTCTGAAGAAAAATTAACAGATGAAGAATTGTTTAAAACATTACCAAAAAGGATTAAATAAATATGGAAATAAGTGAATTACAACGAATAGAAAAAATGAAAGATAGATATAATTGTTATAGTGATAATTATAAAGATTTAGTAGAAAATAAATTAGGTTTAATATATACCAGTTTTCAAAAATTAGGGTTAGATGTGCAATTACATCACTCCACTAATCTATATAAAATGATTATTAATAATATAAGTAAAGTTTATGATTATGGTATTTCAAGACAATTTAAAAATGAAAATTTTAATGACATATATGAAGAATTAGAAGTAGATAAAACTATGAATCAAGTTAATAAATACTTAAATGCGTTTAATGATGTTATATTACAAGTAGGTTGGGATGATGAAGAAGAAGAATTAAAACTTATTATAAGATTACCTCATAAAACAAAAATTGAATGGGTAGATAGAAAAGTATTCTCTGTTTCTTATTTTGTTGAATATGATACAGAAACTAAACAAGAAAAATGGGCTTATTGGTCTAAAACAGAACATTATTACATAACAAAAGACCCTACAAAAAAAGAAGATGGAAAAGAACCTATTGCAGGGAATGAAGAAATGGTTAATCCTTATGGTTTCCTTCCTTTTGTTTTTTTTAATAATGGTTATAGAGATGAAAGTTTTTGGGACATGTATAAAGGTGATGACTTATTTAATAGCACCATAGATATTTCTATACACTTAACTTTTTTAAATCACATTATAAAATCACAAAGTTTCAAACAACTTGTCGGCTCTGGTTCTAATCTATCTGAACTAAATGGCTCTGTTTTGGATCCTTTAACTGTTTTAACATTAGAGGGACAAGATACAGAAATAAGTGTTTTAGATTTACAAGCAAATTACGACCAATTATGGAAAGTTTTACAAGAACAAGCAAATAGTTTGGCAACTTCTTATAATATTAGTCCTTCATCTTTTAGAATGACAGGTCAAGTTTCAAGTGGATTCGCATTACAGATGGAAAACCATAAACTGGACACTTTTATAAAGTCGCAGCAAGTAGATTTTACAAAATATGAAAAAAAATTATTTAAAATTATATGTAAAATGATAGGTGTTCATACTAAAACAGAAATAGAGAACAATTTTCAAATTGACTTTGTTAAGCCTTTCTATCCAATTTCTGAAATAGAACAAATGGATTTAGACTTAAAAGGAACACATTTAGGAACTTCTTCTCCTGTAGATATTTTAAAGGAAAAACTAAATATAACAGAAGAGGAAGCACTATCAAAATACAGAGATAATATAAAGTATAGAAATGAAAGTTTTAATAAGTTAAATGAAGAAATAGTTGATATAGATTTTGATATATAGGAATTTTAAATGATTGTTGATGTAGTTAATGAATTTATTAATACTTTTGAAAAAGATTTAGAAAAAGTATTAATAGAAATTAATACTCTTGCTGGTATTAAATTAGTTAAAATATCTGAAAGAGATATATTGAAATATGAAAATATATGGCAAGAAATATTAATTGATGCAGGTTATATTAATTTAATTTCTGATAATGTAAAAAATTTTAATGTTATTCACCCTCTTATAAATGAAGAATTGAAAAAAAATAAATTATTCCAAAAAATGGAAGAAAAACATTTATTAGAAGTTAAATATGTTAAAGAAATGTATATTAAAGATTTAAGAAAAATTGGAATGGATGCAGGAACTACAATTAAAAAAAATCTTTATAAATTATATCTTGCTGGAACACCAGAATATGAATTAGTTAATGCTGTTAGAAAAGAACTTGAGGGAACTAAATGGGGTGGTTATAGTAAAACATATATGAATACTGCTATAAATGATTATACAACACTTGTTTTTGAAAAAAAAATTGAAGGTTTAACAAAAGATATAAGATGGGTTTATGAAGGAATACAAGATAACAAAACAAGAAGTTTTTGTAATAGTATTTTGAATAAAAATATTTCTTATACTACTTCTGAAAAAGATAATATTAAAAATGATTACAGAAGAAGGTATAATTGTAGGCATTATTTTGTTCCTGTTAAAACTTCAATGTTAAAGGATTTAGGTTTTGAAGATAACATACATTAAAAAGTTTAAAACACAAGTAAAAGAAGAAATATTATATAAAAGAATTAAAAATGGTATGGACTCAACTGCACCATCTTTATTATTATTATTTACTAATAGAATTAAAAGTGGTGTAGATGCTGCTGGGGGAAGATTTAAAGAATTATCTAAACCTTATAAAAAAAGAAAAGAAAAAATGGGAAAACATAATATGTTTGAATTTAGTGGTAAATTAATTAAAAATATAACTTATTCAAAAGCAATAATAAATAGAAGTAGGAAAACAATAACACTTAACTTTTTTATAAGAAAAAACCAATTAAAAAAAGCAGGCTGGGTTAGTGAAATTAGAAATTTCTTTGAATTTAGTAGGGCTGAAATAAGTAAGTTCTGGAGCAATATATAATAAATAATTTTTTTTCTTTTTATTTTTGATATAATAAGGAACTTTACTTTAAAAGGATTAAAAAAATGGAAAACGAAAATAAACAAACTGGAACAGAAACAGATAAAAAAACTGGTGGAACTGATACTCAAACAGTTAATAAAAATGAGGTTGTTATTACACAAGAAAAATTAGATTCAATTATTTCTCAAGCATTCGCAAAAGGTGCTAAGAAAGGTGCTGAAAACAACAATTCTGGTGTTGATATGGAAATTGTTAATAGTTTAAAAGGTAATGTTGAAACACTACAAAATGAATTATTACAATCACGTAAAGAGGCGTCTCTTCAGGAAAAAATTAATGTTTTTGAAGTAGAAGACCAAGAGGTTTTTAAATTATTAGTAGAGTCAAATGAAAAAAGTGAAGACTTTGACATTGACACATTTACTAAAAACTTAAGAGAAACTCGACCTTCTATATTTAAGCAAGAACAACAAAAAGAAGAGCCAAAATATTATAAAACTGATAGTTCTAATAATAAACAAGAAGTTTCTTTTAGTGAGAAATTAAAAGGTTTAAGTTTAAGAGAACTTGAAGAATTATCTAAAAAAACAAATTAATAATTTAAGGATTTTAAAATGGCAATAACAAAAAGCACAACTTTATCTGATTCACAGGTAGAAATATTTGACGCAGCAGTAATCGTAAGTGGTCAAGAGATGGACATAATTGACGCATTTGTTGATTATGGTAGAGAAGTTCCAGGTGTTGGAATTGAATTTACAATTTATTCTAAATTAGGTGTTAATACTACTCCTTTAACTGATGGAACAGATGTTGATTCAGTTTTATTAGAAGATAACAAAGTAACTATTACTCCAAAAGAATATGGTAATGCAGTAACTACTACTAAACTTGCTAATATTCATACAGCAGGTAAAGCTGACCTTGCAGCAGCAAAATTAGTTGGTTTAAATAAAACTATGACAAAAGAAACTTTAGGTCTTGGTGCATTAGAGTCTGCAACTAATACAGTTCCAGCAGCAACTCCAGGAACATTAGACAATTTAGATTTAAGAGCTATTAGAACTAACTTAAGAAATGCTGGTATTGCTTCTTTTGGTGGAAGATACATTGCTTTAATGAACCCAAATCAAGTTGCAGATATTGCAGATGATATAATCGCTATTGCAAAATATACTTCTTATGAAGCAGCAACAAATGGTGTTTATGGTCAATTAGAAGGTTTCACTATTATAGAACACCCAGGTGTTACTGATGGAACTGTTATTTGTTTCGGTGAAGGTTCATTTGGTAAAGGTCAATCTGTTGCTCCAGATACTACTATCGTTGATGGTGGAGACAAACTTGGACGAACAAGACACTATGGTTGGTATGGTGTTTATGAATATGGTATTATAGATTCAAATGCTATTTACTGTATAACTGGTGCTTAATAAATAAGTAAAATAAAAAATAAAAAAAGGAAAAATTATGGGAAGACCAAAGAAAAAAAACGAAGAAGTAGAAGTTGTTGAAAATGAATTAGAAGAAGTTGTTGAAAATGAATTAGTAGAAGTTGTTATGAGTTTTACTGGTTCTATTCAAATATCAGGTGTTAAATATGAATTTAATATTGGAAAACCTTTTGAAGTATCTCCAGAATTAGAAATATATTTTTTAAATGAAGATAAAAGAAGAAAAGAAGTAAGAATAAAACTTGCTGAAGATAAACAAAAAGTTATTGACGGACAAGGGTAATATATGGCACTTTTAACTTTAACTAATGCAGAGGTAATTTTAGGTTATCCTGTTCTTGCTGATTTTATAAGTAAATGCTCCACTGGAACTATTAATAGTTGTGAAGTAAAAAAACTTAAAGGATTAGATGAAGAAGAAGTTGAAGGTGCTTATATTGTTTTTTTAAGTGGAGATAATTCTGGTTTAGATAGAATTGTAAATAATTATTTTTCTAATGATGTTGGAAACTTTGAGTTTAATGATGTTGATGTTGTTCTTGATAATACAAGCGTTGTAGGTCTTGTTTTAAGGTCTTTCCTACCTGGTGTTGAAAGAGCAGAAACTTTATTAATTAAAGACTTAAAAAATAAAGGTGCTGATATTAATAATTTTTTAGATTTGGAAGAATTAAAAGAATTACATTTATTAAGAACTTTAATGAATATTTGTTTTAATTATAGAAAAGATACAAATGAAGATGATATATACCATGCTTCTTATTTAGATTTCAAAGAACAATATGAGCTTGAATTGTCAAGACTTATTGCTGATTATGATATAAATGAAAATGGTATTTTAGATATTGGTGAAAATGATATGAAAATAAGTCAAATTGTTTTAGGTAAGTAAGATGGATTATAACGATATATTAGGTGTTTTTAAAGAAAATGGTTTTAAATTAAGTAAATCAGAAACTTTAAGAAATAAAGAATATAAAGAAGAAGAAAGAAATATTTATATAAATGAAGAATTATCTGTTTTTAATAATTTTTGTTTTGGTGAGTCTTATACTTTTATCCTTTTGGTTGATAAAAACTTTTTTAATAATGATATAGTTAAAACACTTATGTCAGGTTTAAAAAATATTGGTGCTTCACAAGTTGAAGCGAATATACAAAATGAAGAGAATGAATTTATCATTTCTCTTAATATAATAATATAAAGGATTATATATGTCATGCACGGCTATAAAAGGTTCTACAGGAACTGTTAAAATAGGAACGACTCCTTTTACAATGGGGAATGCTCGAAATTGGTCTTTATCTTTATCTATGGATACTGTTGATGCAAGTTGTTTCGCAAGTGGTGGTTGGAAAAAATCAATGACTACTTCAAAAGGTGGTTCAGGTTCGATTGTTTGTATTTTTGATGCAGATGGTGAGTCAGAAAGTGAAATTATAAGTAAAATGGTAGCAGGTGAGGTTGTTCAAGTTGAATTAGGTTATGGAGATGGATTAAGTGCATTAGATACTTATTCATTTGAAGCTCTTATTACTTCTATGGATTTTTCTGCTGATGTTGCTGGAATTATAGAAACAACTTTTAATTATGAAACTTTTGGTGAAGTAGTTATAGGCTAATCTATTAAAAGATTAAATAAATATTAAGGGTGGTTTTTTTCCACCTTTAATTAATATCTCCTCATCCATATTATTTTTTTATTTATTTTTTTTGATATAATAAACAAAAAAAGGTTTTTAAATGGGTGATTCACTTTTACTTGCAGAACTTGTTAAATCATTAGACAATTTACAAAAATTAGAATTTAACTTTATGGGAAAAGACTTTACTTGGTATTATAAGTATTTAAGTTTATTAGAAAAAACAAGAATAGAACAATTTTGTATTCAACCTTTAACAACTATTGATGAAGATGGTAAAAAAACTGTCAAACACGAAAGAAATAAAGACCTTTACGATGTCCATCTTATAATTGAAAAAGCATTAAATGAAGATGGTAAAAAAATCTTTTCACATACAAATCCAAATGACATAAGAACAATTCAAAAATTCCCTTATGAACTAGCAAAAGTAATCGCAGACACTTTAAATCCAGATATTTTTGGAACTATGGAACAAAAAGAAGATGAAGATGAGGATGAATAATGGCTAATAATAATGAAAAAATAACTTTTAGGGCTGATGTAAAACAAGCAGTCGCTGGTATTAAAAAAATTGAAAAAGGTTTAAATAATGTTTCTAATTCTGCTGGTAAAGCAGGAACAGCAGGAAAAGCAGCAAATAATACTATTGAAAGTGGTAGTTATAAGGCTTCAAAAGGGGTTCAAAATCATGCTGGTTCTTGGTTAAGTCTTGCAGGAAAAATTGGTGCTACTGTTTATATTGTTAAGTCTTATTTATCTGCATTAACAAAAGTTGATTCTCTTAAAACAAGAATGAATGTTATTACAGAAAGTGCAGAAGAAAGTAGAGAAACTTGGGAAATGTTAAGAAATACAGCAAATAAAGTTGGTGTTTCTTTTGAGTCTATGTTAGATGGTTATACTAAATTCACTGCTGCTACAAAAGGGGGAAATTTAAGTTTATCAGAAACTAATGATATTTTTATTAAATTCACCAATGCTTCTGCTGCATTAAAATTAAGTGCTGATGGAACACAGAGGGTTTTTAGAGCTTTGGAACAAATGATTTCTAAAGGTAATGTTCAAGCTGAAGAATTAAGAGGACAACTTGGGGAAAATCTTCCTGGTGCTTTTAAAATGGCTGCTGATGCTATGGGAGTAACACAATCTGAACTAAATAAAATGTTAGACCAAGGTAAAGTTCTTGCAGAAGATTTATTACCAAAACTTGCAAATGAAGTTCAAAACGCTTATGGTTCTAAATCAATTAAAGCAGTTAATTCTTTAACTGCTAAATTACATAGAATGGGAAACGCTTGGACTGAAATAAAAGAAAGGGCTATTGAGTTTTTCTCTGCTTTTTCTGGGTTTGGTGCTATTACTACTGGTCTTAATGCTATAACAAGTTATTTAACTGCTATTCAAATGGTTTTAACACAACTTAACCCTTATTTAGTTCAAGCATCTAATGGATTTAAAATTTTCTGGATTGATGTTCAAGTTGGTTTTGAATTATTATCACAGGCTGTTTCAAGTTCTTTTGGAAATATGTTTGTTGGTCTTGTTGCAGGTATTGATAAAATCGTAGCTTCTGCTAAAAAGGCTACTAACTGGGCTAAGGCTGCTATGCCTGGAAATGACTATGACTCCGTTCAAGCAGAATTAGATAATAAGGTTATAGATTTTAATAGTAAAAAAATGCAAAAAAACATTGTTGATATTGCTAGAAATAGAGAAAAAACACATCAAGAAACATTAAAACAACTTAAAGAAGAAAGAAACGAAATAATAAAAAATGGTAAAATATATGTTGATGCTGAAAAAATAAAAACAGATGCAATAATTAAAAGATTAGTAGAACAACAAAAAACAAAAAGTGATAAAAAAGTTTTAGAAGCAAAAACAGGTAATGGTTCTTTATTCCAACAAAAATATGGGGGTCAAGGTGAAATAAATAAAGGGTTTTTTGATAGTCAAGACAACAAAACAATTGCTGATCCTGGTGAAGTTGATACTGGAAAAATAGAAGAATTTGCTGATAAAAAATTTAAAATATTATCAAGATTAACAGATAAAATAAAAAAATTAACTTTATCTGAATATGAATATAAAAAATGGGCGCTTGATAATGAACTTGCCAACCTTCTTAAAACTTCTACAAGTTGGGAAGAATATGTTAAAAGAAAAAATCTTATTGAATTAGAATTAGAATCATTAAAACAATCTGAATTAGAAAAAATAAGAAAAGAAGCACATCAAAAAGAAAAATCTTTTAATGAATATTTAATAGATACTTATGCAACTTTAAATGAAAAAAGAATACTTGATGAAACTGAAAAATATAATAAATTATTAGAATTACATAAAGATAACGAAGAACAAAAGGCTGCTATCACTGATGCTTATAATGAAAGAATAAAACAAATAAATGAAGAACAAATTATAAATACAACACAAACAGCAAATGATAGTTTAGATGTTATAAATGACTTTTTTAAAGGTATTCAAAATATATTTTCTGCTTTAGGTTCAAAAGATAGTGCTGGGAGAAGAAATGTTGGTGGTGCTATTGATTCTGCATATAATTGGATGGTTGGTGCTTCTGGTGGTGGTGGTGTTTTACCTACTTTTCATGCAGGTCATATTCCTACTCATCATTCTGGTAGTTTTAGAAGTGATGAGCGTCTGGCTAAATTGCAGGCAGGCGAAGCAGTTATTAATAGGTCTGGTGTTAGACAAAATAAAAAAGTTTTAGAAAAAATTAATAGAGGTGAAAAAATTAATGAAAATGGTGGGGGAGCTGTAAATTCTAATGTTAATATTAATATTAGTGCTATGGATGCTAATGGGTTCGCTTCTTATCTTCATAAACACGGTAAAAAAGTTATTGAAAATACTGTTAATAACTCTATTAATAATAATGGTTCTATTAGAAAAAATATAGTTTCAAAAGGAAAATAAAATGAGTTTTAACCCTGCTAATATGAAAGATTTAACTTCTTTATTATTAAATAATGATATAACTTGGAATTATAAAATAAATGAGTTTCTTAATTATAGTAATGTTGTTTATTTTGATGATGGAACAGAACAACAAAACTTCCTTAATAATATTCCAGAATATCAAATAACTATAAGTTATAAAGGTTTATCATTAACTGAATATGAAGTTTTAAGAACTAAATATGAACAAAATAATACTAATGTTTTTAAAATTGTTTTCCCTTCTGGTATTGATACAAGGGAAGTTGAGACTAATGTTTTTCGATTTGAAGAATTTTCTTTTGAAATAAGTCCTGGTTCTTCTATTTCTAAACCTCTTTTTTCTGGTTATGTTAGTGTAGTTAGTTCTTTATTTTTTAATTTTGAAGATTACCAAGAACAATATGAAATGAATTCTTCTTATAATATTACTACTTCTACCAATAGGGATTTTATTGATTTAATTGAAAATAATTGTTTAACTAATATAAGTCATAATTACTTAAATAATAATATACTTACTAATCGTTTTAACAAAGATAAGAACGGATTATTAAAAATAATAAGTTTTAATTTTTTAGTAAAAGAAGAAGGATTATTAGAATTAAGAAACTTTTATAGAAATAATCTTAAAAAAACTTTTGGTTGTCCTGCACTTGGTATTCCAAAATTATATGATTTTTATATAGAAAATCAAAGTGATTATATTGATGAGAATATTTATGTTGTTAGAGATTATTTAATAGAACAAGATGATTATGTTGTAAAATTGAATTATTTTATTGAAGATTATGGTATAGTATTTAACAGTAGATTAGTCAATGATAGTTTTTCATATGAAAAAAACACTTTTGATTTATATAATGTAAAAATGGAAGTTATAGAGGTAAAAAATGAAACAGATTAGTAATAATACAAGGTCTAATCATTCAACATCTTTTTTTCATCTTCTTTCTTTTGAAATAAAGGATTTTGATGGTAATTTAGTTGATATAATTAGGATTACAGATAATGATATTATTTCAAAGTATAACAATGAATATTGGAATCCACTTAATACAACTTTTGATGGAATGCAAAATAGTTCTGATATGTCTAATAGTGCTGTCTCTATTGATATAAATAATGTTCCTATTTCACTTTCAAAAGTTGGTATTACTCAAGAATGGAGAAATAATAGATGTTATATTACAAGAATATATTATAACCCGAATGATACAATTGATTTAATGAGTGAAGGTTTTCCTTGTTTTAATGTTGATAATATAGCAATAGAAGATAAAGATATAGAAATATTATTTTGGGGTTTAATAGATAATTTTGCAGCGTCTGAAACTAATATAAGTTGTAATATTAACAGTTTATTTAATAGGTGGCAAAACCCTTCTCCTAATAGATGGTTTGATCAAAAAGAATTTACCACTATTATTGATACAGTAGCTCAAGACGGTGCAGTGTTTTGGGGAAAAAATAGAAATTATTAAAAAAAAAGGAATTTATTAAATGAGTATGGATAAAGCAAGAGGTTGGTTAGAACAGTCTGGTAATACAACTGGTATGGCAGCACTACAAACATTTAACATTGTTAATACTTTGGGTAATATGTTATTAGGTAAGAAACCTGAAACTATGTCTGAACTTGATAGAGTTGGAAGAAGTAGTGGAAAACAATTAGATACACTTGAAGAAAATACTAATGTTGTTCCTTTAATTTATGGACTTAATAGAGTTGGTTCTACTGTTATTTGGAGAGAAACAAATGAAGTTTTAAATGGTTCAATTAACAATGATTACTGGGCTATACAAGTATTAGGACAAGGTGAAATAAATTCAGTATTAAAAATATTAATTGCTGGTGAAGCAATAACAAAAAATGGTGATTTATTCCATACTAAATACACACAAGTTAATACAGGTTATCATACTACTCCAGATATTGGTATTAAATTAAAAGATATTGTTTTTAATACAAATAATGAAGATTTAACTAAAACTTGGTTTGAACTTGTAAATGGTGAGTTAAATTATAATATTTTTTCTGTTGATGGTCCTGATTGGGCTGATGACATTAATGCTGCTGCTGTTTTTCAATCACCAAATGAAACAGCACAAGAATTGTTTTATGAAACTGATGAGACTGTTTTCCCTGATAATTTTCATTCTTTTTTAAAACCACCTGGAAAAAGATTTTTCTTTGAAGGTCTAACTTTTGAAGAAATATATGTTAGAGGACCTCAGATTTATGTCCCTACAAGAAACAGAACAGTTGAACCAAATTATTTGATTTTTGATTTTCCAAGTGAAAGACAACTTAAAAAATTAAAATTAAGTTTTATTGGTTCTATATATGATTATAGTTATAGCGTTGACAATGGTTCAAGTTGGCAAGGAGGTCTTTATAAAAATTATAATAATGGAACTGTTGAAATTGAGGCTTTTGATACTGATTTATCTGATTGGATTTCTGTTGATCCGAGAAGTTGGAGTATGATGACTGATTTAAGCAAAAGTTTTGAGGAATTTAAAGGTTGTTCGGATTCAG
>Ga0233442_1000745_pt1 | contig 29174 bp, 30 predicted proteins | sample SI_123_September_3_FD_182789 | JGI IMG/M metagenome (GOLD analysis project Ga0233442, IMG submission 182789) | Seawater microbial communities from Saanich Inlet, British Columbia, Canada - SI_123_September2016_150_MG | ecosystem: Environmental > Aquatic > Marine > Inlet | place: Canada: British... | reverse complement strand
TGCGAAAAACACAATCAAATTTGACTGATGGTGAACACTTAGAGTAAAAATACATCCGACCCAATGCGTGAATAAAGGAGGTGTTCACGATCATAAGAATGGGTGTTCATGATCATAATAATATGCATCTGGGTTAGCTGATGTTTTTCTCCGTCGCTAAATAGAGACGACACACTAGCTATTTAGTAAAACATTTTGGTAACTACTTAGCGTAAATAAATAAAATAGTTTTTGACAGGGTTTTAGCCCGTTGTTGATATTTTTAGTGAACTAGGGCCTAGCTGATAGATAGCCTGTTTATTGCTGCTGTTTTTAGAAGCATCCGAAAAGTTTTTTGAAAAACACCGATACTGATGGCTTGCATATTGGCTACCTCTATCCGAATGATGCAGGAGACCTGGTACTGGTTTTCTTCTCCAAAAAGCTATTTGTAGTGCTCTGACACATAATGATGTTCGCATACGAACATCAGCTGCCCAGCCCACAACTGTAATGGTTTAATAAAGCAGGACACACATTTAAAGGCTGATTTATTAAGTCATTAGAGGTGAATATAAGTATCGAACACAAACAACCAAAACCTAGATACACACTAGAATTCGAACAGGATACCGAAAAATGAGTGCTTAAAAATAGATATACGCGATAACGAACCGCAGAGCATTTAGGGGTTTCATTAAGCGCTATTAGTCGCTGTGTTAGATATCTTTCAGATAGAGCTTTTTGGCGCAGAAACCCCAAGTCTGGACTGATACATCATTCGGATCGTGGTAGCCAATATGCAAGCAAAGAGTACCGCAATCATCTGGATGTCATGAAAATGCAGCAAAGCTGAGTATTATTAATTACCTAGCTTTTTATAATGGTAAGCGAACGCACTCTAAATTGGGCGATCAATCACCTTGATAGTTTGAGCGTGAATTCCATAAAAAACAGTCTAAGAATGTGTCCTGTTTTACTTGACCATTACAATTGCCTTGTTCGGTTAAAAAATGAATATGCCTGGTGAGCTTATCAAAAGTGATATTCAGCGCCGATCCATACGTTGTTATTGCGCACACTCTCTAACTCATAACTAAACTTTCTGTTGCCATGCTGCCAGCCCACTTTGAGTGCAGCTGCCTCAGTGACTTCGTATATAAGTTCCAGTTCGCCCTGGAAAACATTCTCATTACCATTATGATGGATATCATCTTCATATGGGCTGGTATAGTCATTATGCTCGTAATCAAAGATTGCCATTAGAATCAGTTCAGGCAGGATATGGATTTTAAGTTCTGCCGATGCAAAATGATTAATATAGCCAATGTCATCCTGATACTGGACAGTTTCACTGGGATCTGTGTAGCCACGCTCAAAATGATAACCGACTAATAACACGACATTCGGGTTAATAGTCCATTGTAGGTGTGGACCAATGGTAAAAAACTGTATATCCCGATAACTAAATGGCTCGTCATATAACCGGGCACCGTAACGAACCAGGCCATGCAATATAAATTGATCATTAATTTCCTGTTCCAGAAGCATGGTTAGAATATGGTTGTCTAAGCGTTCGTCGATTTCGAGTTCATTATGCTTGTCAGTTGTAATGTGTTCGATTTGAGGAGGTGAATGTGTACCCAGAAAAAGGTTAGGGATATAATCATAAAGCAGTTTTATCGTTGTGTTGCTAACAAATTCTTGGGCAATAGAAAATTGCATAAAGCCATGCGTATAGTCTGAGTGGTTTTGGAATATATATCCGCCACCATCCAGTGAAACCTGGAATTCACCCAGCGTATTTTCTATATCCCAATTAATATATACATTGGGCTCATAGACGGCATCCGAGCCCTGATTTGGCTCATCTACGATAGGCTGAGTAGGGTCTTCCTCCAGAGAGAGACGGCGTGTGACCGAAAACAGGCCAACATCATCGGTATAGTAAGTACTGAAATCACCCCCAGTAGACCATTCGGCCTGCACTGCATTGGATAATATCAGAGAACTCGCTAGTAGCTGTATTTTGAGACTGCGAGGAAATCGGTATGCGGGCATTAATATCGGTTTATTATTTGTATAAGCTTGGATCTGCGTGCTGATAAAAATTCACACAATGCTCTGATTATTTAAACGAGTACATTCTACTTAATATTAGAAAATAATTTTATTATAATATTAAGTGAGAGATAAGCCAAGCTGATTTAAGTTGCCGTAAATGATATCTGCCAGTTTAATAAGTTAACAATCTATTTTTCCGAGAGCAGCAAGTATTAAATCTTGTGCTTAGAATACTGAAATCTTAAAAGCTAACTCAGATTTTCTACAAATTTAACCGTGCTATACCCGTCAGGTTAATCTTAGAACAGTTGTAATTACTCAGCGTAAATTAATGGATACGGCTCTGAAGCCCTCCCTTGCAAGGGAGGGCTTCAGAGCAACAACATTAATGGAGTATGGCTATATTTTTAAATTAAGCTGAGTAGTTACCATTAACCTTAAAATTGACTGAAACTAACGTTTATCCTATCGAATTAGAATATTGTCACCTTTACCTAATTTGGGATCCGCATCAGGCATATTCATTAATACTGTAATTGCACCCCGCAATGCTGCACCCATGGTGTGGTCTACAATTGCATTATTAGTGGGATGATCTGCAGGTGAAACTAGATCAAAAGTATCTGCCGAAGCAACCGCTACGTTGTATGTCTGAATGCCATACAAGGTGTTTTTCGGATTTCCATTGATGTAAACTTTATCCCAAATACCAGCGATGGGATGAAAGGCCACTGGATTATTAATATTGGCATTAACAAAAAATATTCTTACACGCTCGCCTGGTTTAGACTGTAACGTCAATGATGCATTTTCATCATGTACAGGGTCATAATGGAATATTTTTCCGTTGATTAACGAACCAGTCCAACCTCGATTCTCAATCATTGCGTCTTTATCTTTCGCATTTGGAAAATATTGCGACTGAATTAAGACATATTCACGATCAGGTTTAGGATAAGCCTCACTAAAGCCTTCTTTTGGATCAACAATAATCAGACCATACATGCCTCGTGCTATATGTTGGGCCATGGTTGCAGCGCCGCAATGATACATAAATACACCTGGGTGTTTGGCAACAAAACTAAAATGTTTAGTTTCCCCTGGCTTAACTTCACTAAACTCCTTCAACACATCTACCACAGCCGCATGAAAATCCATAGAATGGCTTTCTTTATTGGTGTCAGGATTGATTAATGTAAAGTCTACGGTATCCCCTTCGGTGACTCTGACGACAGGCCCCGGAATAGTGCCATCGTAGGTCCAGGCTGGATACTCAGTGCCTTTATTGTCAATAACAACGGTGTTTTCTTTTGCTGTCATGGTTATTTTTACCGTTTTGGCGGCAATCGGTTCAGCTATAAATAAAGCCAACATCAGTAAACTGACAGATTTATATTTTATTGCTGTTGATAGTGGTTTTATATTCATGAAATATCTCCAGATAGTTTTAATAATGATGAAACAAATAAAATAAAGTCCCTTTTTAGCACTTGCAAAGTTGATGCAAATATTTGACTAAGCCTTCTATTTCTTCATCTGAAAAAGTGGAACTCCAAGGCGGCATCAATACAGATTTAGTGATTGACTGCCCGCCATCCTTGATAACTTTAAACAACTCCTGATCGGTTCTTGCCGACATTTCCTTTGCATCCGTGTGATCTCGCGGTTGAGTAGACATATCAGCGACATTAATTCCTTTACCATTGCCTTCCAGGCCATGGCATTGCACACAATAAGTTTTATAATTATCTTTGCCCGTTTCGGCACCCACACCAGTCACTAAAACCAATAGCAATGAACTGAATATCAGCATAAAAGTTGAAGACTTCATTTAACATTCTCCTTGGCTAAAGCGCGCAGATAATGCACCAGTTTTTGTAAATCAATTTCCTTTAAATTTTTATTAGGCATGATGCTTTTTGGCTCCCATACCTGTGGATTACGCATAAAACTGATTAAATAATCCTCTTGCAGACGATTAGCTGCGGTGTACATTTCAGAGCCAGATATGCCGCCATACCCAGGTTCTATTTGATGACAAGCCAGACAGCCTTTAAACTTGTCAAACATCATGTCACCCATGGTCATTGATATTCTGCCAGGCTTATAATCCCCTGCTGTCACCAATGCTTGGTTTTGTTTTAGTGTCATCAATACTTCAGTCACTTGAGTGGCATCTTCATTGGATAACAGAGGATGTTTGACTAGGCTAGACTGATCCACTTCGTCCAGTTTTTTCCCCAACTTAATATGGTTGCCATAAAACAGCCCTGCAGACCTTATTCTTGTCGGGTTTTGCAACCAGGATGTGAGCCATTCTGATTTATACTTAATACCCGCCGAGGAAAGGTCTGGACCTTTTCTTTCCCACAGCTCTTTTAAGGTCTGAGGTGTTTTTTGTGAAATGGCATGGCAGGATAGGCATTGGGTATCCAGAATATCCTGCCCTGAGCTTGCAGCTTCAGCATGCGTTATCCAGCCCATACTAATAACCAAAATAACCCTTAGACCATGATGAAATTTGCTGTTGTGGTAACTCATTTCTTTATTTTCCCTTTCTTCTGCGTCTTTTTTGTTCGATAGGTGTCCCAATAAAGCCTGACTGATTATGCATGCCAGATGCTTTTTTCATTGAATCACTAAAGAAAAAATCGCTATCAAACACCTTATCTTTCCAGGCATACCAATCATCCATAGGAATACCGTCATATTCGATAATGGTAATTGCGCCACCAGGAAATTTACCGGCATTGGTTACATGAGTGTCGACATGATCATGGGCAATAAAACGTCCTGGATTATTCATTTTGACAATGGCGTCATAACGTTCGCCAGGACCGATAAGTAAAGTATCAACTTCATAAGGTTGTTTCAGAGCCAAACCATCTTTATGTGTGACTAACATATCGTGTCCGTGGGGATGAAAGGAATGAATAGAACCACCTGCTCCGTAAAGACGAAAACGGACAACATCGCCTTTTTTAACTCTTAGCGGCTGAGTTGAAGGGAATGAGCGTCCATTAATAGAAAAGTAGTCGACTAAATCTGCGGGCGTTCCACCTTCACCAAACTTATCTGCATGACTAGATTCCCATGTGCTGAACATCAAAATAGCCTCTTTGGTAACACTTTTTTCCAGTTCGGTCGGGTTAATGGGGTCAATAACAATGGGCCCCCACATCCCTCTAATCCCCACATGTTCATTGACATTGGTATGGCAGTGATACCAAAGGCTTCCTGTTTTCTCTGCTTTCCAGTGATAGGTATAACTATCACCCGCTTCAATGGCTTCTTGAGTCACACCTGGTACACCATCATTTTTCCAATTATTCGTTTGATAAAGCCCATGCCAATGAATGGTATGTGGTGTAGAGGTATTATTAGTTACCAATACTTCAACATCATCGCCTTCTACTACGTGAATTAGTGGAGCAGGAACTTGCCCATTAAAAGCAAACACCTTGTAATCCAATTTGGGCGCAACTTTAATCGTCACCTCGTCGATAGTCATTTCAAATTTGTGCTGCTTTGCTTCAACCAAAGTTACCCAACAACACAGCATCAAAAGACAGGTTATTCTATTAACCTTCACCTGATATTTGTTACTTTCTGATTTTCTGAATTTCATCCAGATACCCTCTCTTTAAATATTTATAATTGTTATTAATCCGTCTTTTCAGGCTTAGATTACGACTAATTCTAATCTTTGTCAAGTAAACACTTAATAAAGAGTTGTATCTGTATTAAGTGTTAATAGTAAAATGAGTTTAGACTCTTAAAATGTTATAATTTGTTTAAAATATATGTGGAGAAGCAAGATCCTTCTGCTTCCTCATAGAATTAAATAGATAACCAATGATGGATAGGAGGTTTTATGCAAATCAATGGATTCAGCGAAAAACAGCAAAAAATACTGCACTTTTTAGTCAAAGAAAAACAAGGAATGACTGTTGATCAGTTTTCAAAACTTCTTGAAATTTCAAGAAGTGCGATACATCAACATATGACAATACTGGAAAGAGATGGCTTCGTTAGAAAATCTGCGTCCATGCAAACAGGAGGACGACCAGGAACAACCTTTGTGCTAACAGAAAAAGGGATCCATGTTTTCCCCAAGCACTACAGCCTATTTGCTGAAATATTAATCAAGGTGATCAAACAAAAATTAGGCTCTGAGGAACTGATTGAATTTCTCAAGGAACTAGGGATTTCAATTTCAGAAACCAGGAAAGACGCTCTAAAAAACAAACCCATCAATGAAAAAATTAAAATGACTGTCGCCATTATGCAGGAATTGGGGTATGAAGCTCAGGTAACAGAAGGAGATCCAGGGCAGAATTTAATGATCGATGCTTATAATTGTGTTTTTCATGATTTGGCTTATCACGATACAGACGTATGTGAAATGGACTTGTCATTACTCTCTTCCCTTATGGATAGCAAAATTGAACATACTTGCTGTATGGCAAAAGGTGAAAGTAAATGCCGCTTTAAAATACACCCTTTGGACCAAGATAAAACAGGCTCTATGTGATTAGTAGTGGGTAATGCGATAATAGGACCATGAATAGTGAATTTTTATTTAGTCAGGCTTTAGGTCTACCTGTAATGGTTAACAAAAATCGGACACTTTTTTAAGACGCTTTCTTATAAAATTCTCGTTCAAATAGCAATGGTGACTGATTACCTAGTTTTGAGTGAGTACGTTTGCCATTATAAAAAGCGACACATCTATAATGCTATTGATTGCTGTTTCCTTTGAAAATCCTGGAAACGGAGCTTAAGCGAAGTGAAGATTTTTAGTCCCTGATAGCGATAGGGCAGGGTGTTTTCTCGACGCATTTTTTTGCGTAGAGAAAATCCAAGGCATTCCGACATCGCGTCAAGCTATTAGAGGCCACGTATAAAAACCCCTCTAGGGTTTTTATACGTGGCCGCAGGGCGAATCAGGGCATCGTAGATTTTAATCAGTCCCGTTAAACTTTTGCCGCGTTGTGGGCTTGGATGCCCAAAAAGAGCTTTCGCAAAAGTAGGGACTCCCCGCGCAAGGTTGAAATAGGGTGTAAGAAATTGTTACGGCGCGTTTTCTGCTTTTGGCGTGGATAATTCAGAGACAAACAATGCAGGGTCTACTTTGGTTTTGTTGAGATAAACATTCCAGTGTAAATGTGGTCCGGTAACTCGACCTGTTTCTCCTACTTCGCCTAATTTAGTGCCTTGCTCTACTATTTGTCCAGCTTTAACTGTTATTTTTGACATATGAAAATAACCTGTGACTAGCCCCTGTCCATGATCTAAAAACACAGTATTACCATTGTAATAATAGCTACCCGTATTGATCACCATGCCCGGCGCCGGGGCAGCAATAGTTGTCCCGGTCGGTGCAGCAATATCCAGACCGCTATGTGGGTTTTTGGGCTGCTTGTTAAAAAAGCGCTTAAGTCCAAAGGGGCTGCTTAATCGGCCCTGGACGGGCAAGCTAAATAATAAGTCCTCAACCGGTTGTTCAGTCCAGGTATTCAGTGCGTTATTAATCGCTGGGCGCTCACTGCTAATGCGTTTTACATCATCAGGGTTTGGATTAACCATGCGCTTGTTTTTGATCGTGATATATTGCGCTGGATATTCTTTATCAACGATGTCGAAATTAAGCTCGGTGGTTTTTTCGGCTGACTTTACCAGGATGCTATGTTGGCCTGCTTTGCTTTTAAGAGGGATACCCACCACAGCAACCCACTTATGATCATTTTCCATAACCAGCACGCGTTTATCCTGAAATAAAACTTCAGGTGCCGGCGATACGACAGAATTGAGCTCAATATTGACGACGCCGCCTGGAACCGCAAGCTGCTTTGGAAGCGTACTGCTTAATGCGATTTGCGGTATTAATAATAAAGTTAAGAGTATCTTATTCATGGTCAATTTCCTGTATCTGGCTACTCATTGATCCTGTTGCCAGGCGTGTTTTTATGGTTTGCCCAACGGCAAGCTGTTGAGTCGAGGTGATAAGATTATTATTCTCGTCGGTGCATAATGTATAGCCACGATGTAGCGTGGCCAGAGGGCTGACTATATTAAGTGTTTGGCTAAGATGAGCTAGTCTTTCTTGCGGCTCATGCAACTTAATTTTTATATTAGCGTTCAGGCGCTTGTTTAGCATTAGGTATTCGCTTTTAAAACGCTGTACGGCATGTGCTGGATTATATTGCCATAGCCGGGCATGGTCTGCTGTGAATCTTGCATTCGCTTGACTCAACTGGTTTTTCAGGCAGTTTTTCAGGCGTAATTCTAATTCATCAAGGCGTTGTGATTTAATTTGTAATTGTTTACCAGGGTGCTGTAGTTGCAGGTTTTTAGTGAGCCAGTCCAGGTTCTGCGTCGTCTGTTGAATTTTATTTCTTATCAATTGATAGATGTGCTGCTCATAGGCATGAAACTGGCCTAGCCATTGATGTCCATCAGGCGTGCAATGTTCTGCTGCAGCCGTTGGCGTTGCGGCGCGTAAATCGGCAACATAGTCTGCAATCGTGGTATCGGTTTCATGACCGATGCCGCTGATAATCGGAATATTGCTTTTATAAATCGCATTGGCGACCATTTCTTCGTTAAATGCCCATAGGTCTTCCAGAGAACCGCCGCCACGCGCCAGCAGCAGGACATCGCATTCTTTACGCTGATTGGCGGTAATGATCGCCTGGTTAATCTGGTGCTTGGCTTCATTGCCCTGCACCATAACCGGGTAAATGAAAACGGGGATACTTGGGAAGCGGCGCGCAAGCACGGATAAAATATCGCGTATGGCAGCTCCCGATGATGAGGTAATGATGCCAATGCCTTTAGGAATAAGCGGTAGTTGTTTTTTATGTTCTGCGGAAAAAAGTCCTTTAGCAGCGAGTTTTGCCTGCAATTGATCAAAGGCGCGACGCAGCGCGCCATCGCCAGTTTCCTGCATCTGGTTGATAATGAGCTGATAATCCCCACGTGCTTCATACAGACTAACATTGGCATTCGCCTGAATTTGCAGGCCATTTTCCGGGATAAATTTTAGTCTTTGTGCCTGGCTTCTAAATAAGGCACAGCGCACCTGAGCGCGTTCATCTTTTAAGGAAAAATAAAGATGGCCGGATGACGGCCGGCTTAAATTAGAAATTTCACCGCTGATATGAATGGCAAAAAAGTTTTGTTCCAGCAATGATTTTACATTTCGATTGAGTTCGGAAACGCTATAAATTATTGTCTTTTGGTTGGTGAAAGAATCCATAGCCTTCCTAAATAATCGGGGCTGTAAAAAGTAAGGGCAGGGCGTGGCTTTAGCCCACCGTTATAATGCAGGATTGGATATTGCAAGCTGAAGCCACGCTCTACAGAATAATTAATTAAACAAATCTCTGAGTATTGTAAAATAAACTTTATTATCTGTATATTGATTGGAGTAAAGATGGGTTGGCTATACCTGGTAGGAGCAAGTGTTGCAGAAATATTTTTTGCATTAAGTCTTAAATATAATGAAGGGTTTACCAAGCTTATTCCTTCGATTATGACTGCAGTCACAGGTGCAGGGAGTTTTGGCTTATTAATTATGGCCATTAAAACCATCCCTTTAGGCACAGCTTATGCAATCTGGACCGGAGTCGGTGCAGCAGGTATTGCTATTGCAGGGATCTTTCTGTTTAAAGAATCAGTGGATATTTACCGCCTTTCTTCCATCGCACTGATTATTGTTGGTGTTGTAGGATTGAAAATATTTTCTGGTGAGTGATGCTACATATTATTAGCACCAGTGCTGGGCACGAAGTCTTATTCGCACGTATTAAAAAAGGGGATGCCATACTATTTACCGGCAGTGCAGTGCTTTGCTTACGCAAGAATTCAGAGGCAGCAAAAACTATCGAGACTTGTGGTCAGCAGTTTCAATGTTTTGCTTTGCAAACTGATCTACTAGCAAGGGGGTTGAATGCAGATAATATTAGTACTGACATCAGTATTGTTGACTACCCGGGGTTTGTTACTTTAACTCTCGCGCATGAAGTCATTAAATCATGGAAGTAAATGGTGTCAAGATTGCCACAACCGAGCAAGGTTTTTTGCTGGATATGAATCTATGGAATGAATTGCTAGCTAAGCACCTAGCCGATATAGAGGGGATCGTTTTACGCGCTGAGCACTGGGAAATCTTACATTTTATTCGCCAGTTTTATATAGAATATAAGTATTTACCCAATGCCAGGGTTTTTAGTAAAGCGATTAAAAAAAAGCTAGGTGCAGAAAAGGCAACTAGTCGCTATTTACTAAAATTGTTTCCTCAGGGGCCTTTAAAATATGCTTGTAAAATTGCTGGTTTGCCTAAACCACCTAGTTGTTTGTAGTTCCTATTTTTATTAATTTAGAATGTAAGGATTTAGACATGACTACAAAAAAGGGCCTCCGAATGGAAGCCCTTTTTTGTACTACGACAAATAGATGTTTAACTTAGAAAGCAAATGACCATTCCTCAGCCCAGTCACTAGTAGCGTCTGTAAAATCAACCACATAAGTGACTGTAGTGGTTAACAAAAACCGGACGCCTTTTTTAAGGTGTTTGCTTATAAAATTCTCGTTCAAATTGTAATAGTGATTGATCACCTAGTTTTGAGTAAGTACGTTTGCCGTTATAAAAAGCTAGGAGGCTTTTCGAGAATAGAAGCCGTAGCGAGGGAAAGCCTTTTTGAGTCAGTTTTTTCGAACATTTGAGGCGAATAGTTGCGCTCTTTAACGAAAATGTTCGGGAAAGATGGCCAAAAGGGATTTTTCCGTAGTAGGGTCTCTATTCTTGGACAGCCTCCTAGACATCTATACTGTCATCGCATCAAGCCATTTTAAGCCACTTATAAAAATCCCTCTAGGTTTTTTATAAGTGGCTGCAGGGCGAATCAGGGCATCGTAGATTTTAATCAGCCCCGTTAAACTGTTGCCGCGTTGTGGGCTTGGATGCCCAAAATGAGCTTTCGCAAAAGTAGGGACTCACCAAAGCTGCTCTTTGGTTTCCATGATGAGTCGTCCATTCTCTAGCCAGGCTAGTAGCTGAGAGCCTGGTTTTATTGCTAGTTGTTGACGCAGGCTAGAGGGAATGACAACCCTACCTTGCCTACCGATAGTTCTGTGGGTGCATGAAGTTGGCCATGAAAAATAGAAGTGGCACAATGACAATCTGAAAGTGGTGCGCTGTCATTTATAGCTCTTAAAAATGACTAGAGTAGCAGCGTCGATATTTACTGTTGCTTAAACCTGTGTATCTGGCGACGCTGTTTTTTATTGGGCCGCTCAGTAGAGTCAGGGTGCAAAAACTGACGCTCAATACGTCTTTGTGCGGCATCCAGCTCACGTTTTTTAATACTGACTTCAGTTTCGCTATATAACAAGACTGCTTCAATTGCAGGTCGGCGCTGGGCATTGATGCCTAATACGCTAATGTCCCAGCTAAGTTGATCCTTATGAATAATAAGTTGACTGTTGATTTTTACTTCTTTACTGGGTTTGGTGCGCTGCCCATTTAAGTGAACTTTGCCACCAGATACAGCCTCGGCAGCGAGTTTGCGCGTTTTAAAAAAACGCGCAGCCCAGAGCCATTTATCCAGTCGAATAGATTCAGCTTGATCCATAGTCAGTATTAGCTTTCAGCCCAGGCTTTATAACCACCGGCTAAACTAATTGCATTGAGGTAGCCGAGTTTATGTAAGCTTTCCGTTGCCAGTGCCGAGCGGCCACCTGATTGACAGCAAACGATAATTTTCGCCGCGTGTTGACCGGTAAAATCAGGGTGGTTATTGATCTGAAACTCAAGCACTCCGCGTGGAATATTGACAGCGTTAGGTATCTGGCCATTGGCAAATTCAGCAGGTTCACGAACATCGATAATAAGATGTTCGCTTAAAGCCTGCTTTGCTTCAGTGACGCTGATTTCAGTAATATTTTGCTTGGCATTTGCCACTAAATCCATTGCAGTGATAGGCATATTTTTTCTTCGATGTAATAATTTAAAACCATATATTAGCAAATTATGATACACAAAAGCCAGTTTTTTAGTGACAGGCAGGTGTTTAAGGTAAGATAATATTTCTTTTTGTTTTCGTGCTGGGGATGTTTCATGAATCTTGAAAAGGTTATTTTCGGTTTTTTTATTGTACTATCATTAACCTTAAATGTTGGTTTTGTCTTAGGTGAGTATAGTAATCCTGCTCATCATAGTGTCTATGAGTTATTCGGCGTTGTGGTGGTTAATTTGATTGCTACCGGTTTAAAATTTGGTGACCGGTCGCAAATAGGGGCGTTATTGTTAGCAGCTAGTCTGGTGGCTGATTTTGAATTAATTGCCGCCGCTCTGGAGTGGACTTTTGCAGTGCATATCATTGGAACAGGGATTACGCCGGAAGTGATTACCAGTATTGTTTCTCTTGCCGGGGGAGCATTAGTTGCTAATGTTATTTCAGTGGTTATTCTGGTTTCAGAAACTCTGATTTCCAGGATATAACAGACTGATGTTTATTTAAAACCTTTAATTAAAGTCTAGCCTATGTATACCAGTGATGAGCTAAGTCGCGTTAGCTTTATTGTTATGCGCGAGATGCGCGTGCCTTTGATCACCTTGCTAACCGTGTATTCGGTTGCTATTTTCGGTATGGTGTCAATTCCTGGCCCTATCATTGATGGAGAAAGTACTTACTTAAGTATTTTCCATGCCTTTTACTTTATGACTTATACGGCCACGACTACGGGGTTTGGTGAAATTCCTTTTGCCTTTAGTAATGCTCAGCGGTTATGGGCCATTGTCTGTCTGTATGTCAGTGTTGTTACCTGGTTTTATGCGTTAGGTAGTATCGTGCGCTTATTCCAGAACGTACTGTTTAAACGTGCTGTAGATGAGTTGCGCTTTGCGCTAAGTGTCAATCGTATTGTCTCGCCTTTTTATATAATCTGTGGTTTTGGGGACACCGGTAGTGTACTAGTTAGGGGCTTGAATGATGCAGGTTTACATGCAGTCGTTATCGATGAGAATGCAGAGCGTATCCAGGCTTTAAAATTACGTAACTATAAAACCTCGGTACCTGGTTTGACTGCCGATGCTAGTGTACCCAAACATTTGCTGGAAGCCGGTGTCACGAACCAATATTGTAAGGCTGTGGTTGCGATTACCAGTAATGAAGATGTTAATCTTAAAATTTCAGCTGTTGCACGTTTATTGAACCCTGACATACGTATTCTTACCATGTCCAAAGTGGATGTTTTCGAGGAAACTTTAGCGGCATTAGGCGGCGAAGTGCATATTGTTGATGCTTTTAAAACCTTTGCTAAAGTGCTCGGTGGGTGTATCAATAACCCCGCTTTTTATGCCTTGAATAACTGGTTGGTAGGGGATAAAGGTGCAACTCTGGAGTCCTATGTCCATCCGCCGGTGGGGGACTGGATCATTTGTGGATATGGACGAATGGGGATGGAAGCCAATCATGTATTGTCTATGAATGGGGTGAAAACAGCTGTTATTGACCCTCATTCCCGAAAAAAAGAAGAAGAAATCGAAACATATATTGAAGGTGGTGTGAATGCTAATACATTGACCCAAGCTGGGATAGAAAATGCAGTAGGCCTACTTGCAGCTGCAAATGATGATGGCCAGAATTTAAGTGTGTTATTAAATGCGCGTAGTCTTAACCCGAATTTATTTACTATCGTCAGGCAAAATAGCCATCAAAATGAACTTGCTTTTGAGAAGGCGAATGCAGATATGATTATGCAGCCTACTCTGGTGACAGCAAGAAAAATATTGTTATTGTTAATTGCGCCTTTGTTAAAACATTTTTTTCGCTATTTGCTGGCTGAGGAGCCTGGTCGAAATGTTCTTATTAAACATGTAATTAGCACGCTACAGAAAAAAATTGGTAATAAAAAACCATTACTGGTTACTATCGAATTTACCCGGGAAAGAAGTAGTGCGGTGATTCAATGCCTTGATGATGGGCATGATGTGTTGTTAGGCGATGTTATTTCCAGCCCGCGTAACCGGGACGAAGATCTGGACTTAATGCCGTTTGTTATCCGCTCTGCTGGAAAAGAAATAGTACTCCCTCCGAATGAATATAAAATCAAAGCAGGCGACCAGTTACTTTTTTGTGGTACCGCTAATGCTAAACAAGCATTAAAGGCTACGATAAATAACGAGTATACTTTGCACTACTTGCGTACAGGAAAATACCTGCAATCGAGTTATTTTGCTCAATGGTTTACGCGTAGATTGAATAATGTATAGATTTTACTTTTCCCTTTAAGACAGATCAAAACACAATGAATGACCAAGAATCTAAATGCGCTCTTTGCGGACTTGCAGTAGAAATAGTGGGGTTTAGAGTACAGACGAGCGACGGATTAATGCGCTTTTGTTGCGCCGGATGTTTGTCTGTTTATCGATTATTTAATGAGGATAAAATAATTGAATAAAGTAGGGCGGTCTTCACTCGGTTAATAAGCGCGTAATAGAAGTACCTTAGATTGGCTCTACCTTATAACCTGATTCCGACCAGGACAATAAACTGGCACTGTCTTTCTTCCATTCTGCAAGTACAAAACGTTGAGCTGTTTGTCCCTGTATCTTTAAGTCATGCACAGCAGGTCTATGGGTATGGCCATGAATCAAACGCCTGGTTTGATATTTTTGCATAATCTGTGTAATGGTTTGCTGATTCACATCCATAATACCCTGTGATTTTTTGCGCTTGTGGAAATAGCTACGCAAACGATACCAGCGGGCATACAGTAATCTCAATATTAACGGCTTGGATAAAACATTTTCCTGCCATTTAGCTGAGTGCGATTTGGTCCGGAATGCCTGATAAGGTAAATCATCGGTGCATAATAAATCGCCATGAGTCAATAAAGTGCTGGTTCCATATAGGTCGATAACACTATATTCATCCAGTAAAGTGACCCCTGTTTGCTCGCTAAAAAGCTGACCGATTAAAAAATCTCGGTTGCCATGGATATAAAAAACGGGTGTACCTTGATCTGTCAGTGCTTTGAGGTGTTTTTTGACTGCCTTGATAGGCGGACTAAAATCATCATCCCCAATCCATGTATCAAACAAGTCGCCTAAAATATATAAGGCCTCGGCCTGAGTGGCGCGCACCTTTAATAAATGAATAAACTTACGTGTTACTTCAGGACGTTCAATGGTGAGATGTAAGTCTGAAATAAACAACGTTTCATTGCGCATAATTGTAAACAAGGTAGGTTGGGTTAGATTTTTTATTGCGCAGCATTAAAAAACGTAACCCGACATTTCTGATAGATACGGAAATGCTGGATTACGTTATTAGTTTTGTCTAATTAAGCACAGCAAACAAAGGTGTTATTGTACCACTTCAGCTTTTTCAATCACGATATCTGTTTTAGGCACATCCTGATGCCCTCCGCGACTACCCGTTGGTGCATCTGCCATAGAGTCAACTACATCCATGCCTTCTACAACTTTACCAAAGACCGCATATCCCCAACCTTGTGAAGTCTTTGCAGTATGGTTCAAAAAGCCATTATCTTTATAGTTAACAAAAAATTGAGACGATGCAGAATCAGGAATCCCAGTACGCGCCATGGCGACTGTGCCGCGATCATTTGTCAAACCATTATCGGCTTCAATTTTAATAGTATCATGCGTTGGCTTTTGCTTAAAGCTGGTATCAAAGCCGCCACCTTGGGCCATAAAGCCAGGCATAATACGATGAAAAACCGTGCCGTTGTAAAAACCTTCATTAACATAAGTAAGAAAGTTTTTTACAGTAATAGGTGCTTTTTCGGGGTTAAGTTCAATAATGAAATCGCCCGCTGTCGTTTCAAATTTGACTCTAGGATGTGTTTCTGACATTTTGTTTTCCGTTGAAAATGAATAAGTTGACGTTAAAGAAAGCATCAACAATAGGATTAAAGAACGCATATTACTCTCTGTAAAAGGATGTAAGTTGTAAATTTTATGTGTTTTTAGCTTGAAAGAGAAGTGTTAATATTGGAAAATCGTAAGATTAAGCTCATGGCCGTGAGTAGTTAACATGAATTATTCGGAAAATTAGTCCCTAAATGCTAAAAATTTATAATACCCTGACCCGTAGCAAAGAAATATTTACTCCCCGGGTCGCTGGCAAGGTTGGCATGTATGTTTGTGGCATGACAGTCTATGATTATTGTCATATTGGCCATGCACGAGTCATGGTGGTCTTTGATATTGCAGCGCGGTATCTGCGTTACTCGGGATATGATTTAACTTATGTACGCAATATCACCGATATAGACGATAAGATTATTAAGCGTGCGCAGGAAAATAATGAACAAATAGTGGATCTAACCGAGCGGTTTATAGACGCGATGCATGATGATGAGCGTGCATTAGCCGTATTGCCTCCTGATATAGAGCCTAGGGCAACAAAATCAATGGATGATATTATCCTGATGATTACCGGTTTATTTGAAAAAGGACTAGCTTACACCGGGACTAATGGTGATGTTTTTTATGCGGTGGATAAATTTCCTGGTTACGGTGCATTATCAGGAAAGAAGTTGGATGAATTGCAGGCGGGTGAGCGAGTCCAAGTTGACCAGGCAAAGAAAAATCCATTTGACTTTGTGCTATGGAAAAAAGCGAAAGTCGATGAGCCCTACTGGAATTCACCCTGGGGAAGAGGGCGGCCAGGCTGGCATATAGAATGTTCCGCAATGGCAACACGCTGCCTGGGAAATCATTTTGATATACATGGGGGCGGTATGGATTTACAATTTCCGCACCATGAAAATGAAATAGCACAATCCGAAGGCGCAACGGGTGGAAAATTTGTTAATGTCTGGATGCATAACGGCTTTGTGCGCATTAATGAAGAGAAAATGTCCAAATCACTGGGTAATTTCTTTACAGTAAGGGAAGTGCTAAAACAGTACCGCCCAGAGGTCATACGCTTCTTTGTATTATCCAGTCATTACCGTAGCCCGCTTAACTATTCTGACGAGCAACTGGATGATGCGGGGATGGCTTTAACGCGGTTATACACAGCCTTGCGCGGAGTAGCGATAATAACTGGGCACAGTACGAGATATAGCGAACGATTTAATCAGGCAATGGACGATGATTTTAATACGCCTGTTGCTGTGGCGGTACTATTTGATATGGCAAGAGAATTGAATAAAGATAAAAATAATAATAACAGCGAACTTGCAAGCCAGTTAGCGGGTGAACTAAAAGAGTTATCTAGTGTCCTGGGTATTCTGCAAGATGATCCGGAAAGCTTTTTGCAGGCAGGTGACACTGCTCAGGAAGGCGGTCTGGCTGAACAGGAAATTGAGTTATTCATTGAGCAGCGAATACAAGCTAAGCAAAATAAAGACTGGGCATTAGCCGATAAAATCCGTGATGACTTAAAGCAGCAGGGGATAGTACTAGAAGATGTTGCAACTGGCACCAGCTGGCGACGTGAATAAATACATTTACTTTCGTCCTAAACACCAGCGTATAAACCCTGGGGCGTGGCTTTAGCCCGCCAAAAACTAATATATGCGATAAAAGGCTAAGTCCTAAATGAACAAGCAAAGCCTGAGACATCTATAAAACATCAAGCAATGAAGAGCAACTGTGACTGAAATTAAAGATCAATCCATACAGCATTACCTGGACCAATTAGCCAGCAAGGCTGCGACACCCGGTGGTGGTAGTGCCTCGGCATTGTTAGGTGCCCAGTCGGCAGCATTAACCAGCATGGTCTGTAATCTAACCATAGGTAAGCCAAACTATGGAGAAGTAGACGCGGATATGCAGGTCTTATTAAAAAAAAGTGAATCTCTACGCACAATATTAACTGCAATTATTCAAGCAGATGTCGATGTCTTCAATAAGCTGATGGCAGCTTATGGTCTGGCAAAAACAACTGATCAAGAAAAAACCGCTCGTAGTCAGCAAATTCAAACGGTACTACACGAAGCAACTATTGTTCCTCTGGCATGTGCCAAAGCCTGTGCAGACGCGATAAAGTTAAGCCAGGAAGCGGCAGAAAAAGGTAGCTTAATGGTAATTAGCGATGCAGGAGTAGCTGTAATGTCGGCTTATGCAGGATTAAAAAGTGCAGCGCTTAATGTTTATATTAACGTTACCAGCCTAAAAGACAGGCCCTTTGCAGAAGAAAAATTAGCAGAATTAGAGGCTATACTTCAAGGTGCAGGTATTCAGGCAGAAGAGATTTATCAGTTAGTTAAAAATAAACTGTAAAACTCCAAATAACTATTGACGGTTTATTAAAACAAGCTATAATAGTCAGCTCATTAAGGCATCATTCTATTGTTGCGTTAGGGTAATATAAGCTAAAAATATCGGGGTATAGCGCAGTTTGGTAGCGCGCCTGCTTTGGGAGCAGGATGTCGGGGGTTCGAATCCCTCTACCCCGACCAAAATGCGCTTGTAGCTCAGCTGGATAGAGCATCGGCCTTCTAAGCCGAGGGTCACAGGTTCGACTCCTGTCAAGCGTACCATTCTATTAAAGACATCATCACTATGGTGAGCGTAGCTCAGTTGGTAGAGTCCCGGATTGTGATTCCGGTTGTCGCGGGTTCGAGCCCCGTCGTTCACCCCATGTATTTAAAGTGTTTCAAGTATCCTGGCTTTCCTTCTTATTTACATGTTGTAGTAAATTTGTCACTGGTTTTGAGTTGTTCGCGTACTCTGAAAGGTGTTCAGATGATAAGTGAGCATAACGCCTAACCATTTCGTAAGAACTCCAACCGCCTAATTCCTGCAATATATGTAAAGGCGTTCCATTTTGAATATGCCAACTTGCCCAAGTATGTCGTAAGTCATGCCAACGGAAGTTTTCAATACCTGCTCTTACTAACGCTTTTCTCCATGCGTGATTATTGCAACCTGTTACATTTCTTCCTTTGTAAGTAAAAACATAAATTTGGTTCTTGCCTATTTGATTGCGGATTACTTTTATCGCTTCATCATTCAAAGGAACGGCAATATCTCTTTTTCCTTTTGCCTGATCAGCATGTACCCAGCAACAACTCCTCTGCATATCAACTTGTGACCATTCAAGATTTACAACATTACTTTCTCTTAACCCAGTAGTTAGCGTAAACTTTGCCATAGCTTTTAAATGTTCTGGTAATTCACTCAAAAGCCTTGTTGCTTCAACTTGAGTTAGCCATCTAATTCTAATTTTCGGTTCAGGAAGCGATTTTATGAATGGAGCAGAATCAAGCCATCCCCATTCTTTAATCGCACGATTTAGAATAGAACGTAGAACAGCAAGCATTCTATTAACCGTGCCATTTGATACGTTTTCTTTTTGCCTGTTGTAAATTAGAACTGATATTATTTCAGAATTAATATCATCAAGGTAGCTTTCAAATAAATAAGTGTGCAACCATCTTAATAGTCGTTTGTCATCTTCTATACTCTTCTTGTGTGACTGCTCAGTTAACCATCTTGTAACAGCCTCCTGCCATGTATGACGCGGCTTGCTTCCCAGGTTTTTAACTCGCCATGCTTCGGCTTTTAGTTGATCGTGTAACTCTTGTGCCTCCCGTTTTATTTTAGTCCTAGCAGAGCGTTGTATTCGCCCGCCGTTTGGTGCGGTGAATTGAATCCACCAAGTTTCTCCGCGTGTGTAGATTGACATATGTTATATTCCTCCGGTTTTTTTCCATCGTCAATTACTCGCAGACCTTGCCCGTGTTCAGGATAACGCCCGCTTACCCAATCTGCAAGATGTTCTTTGATAAATATCCAGCGTTTACCTGCTTTCCGGCTTGGAACTTTTTGAGACTTTGCTTTACGCCTTAAAACTTCAGGGTTCATTTTAAGAAAGGTTGCGGCCTCCTTTAAATCAAGTGTTTCCATTATTTCAATCCTCCACTTTTTTATATCAGCACGGTATTTGTCGTGTAATTCCACTGCTTCCACGCATGTTAGAACAGCTTGGACATTGGCATAGCTTAGGTCTTCTTTGATTATTGCAATTAATTCAGTAAAGTTAGATTTAGCTATCAGTTCTGTATGATTAGATTTATTCTGTTGCTCACAAAATAAGTTTTAGGCAGTTCATTGGTGTAGTTTTCTGAATAAAAAGCCGTGTCATCTTCATTAATTTTGAGAGGGCACTCATTTATTTGGTTACCTATATCGCTGTAGTAGGGCATTGCACGCTATTTCTCCGTCTATGGGGATTCGGTTTACACCCACCAAGAAGACAGCCTAAAGACGGTAAGATCAGCGGAGCGGAACTCCTAACTACGGTTATTATATTACCACTATGGTAATATAATGGCAATAATAAAGGCATTATATAAACAATATATTACCTTATCGGCTTTCCAGCGAAAGGCGGAGCCACTTACTGAAATCAAAAAACAACAGCAAATCAAGCAAAGATAGATCCGAACCAGATAAACCACGCGCGAACGCAAACACGGCACAAACTCCGTTGTAAAAATAGGTGGTTAAGTTAAAGCAAGGCTAATAGAAGAAGGAGAATTGAAATGAAACAGTAGACGTTTTTACCCATGGATGTCAGAAAATCAGAGGGACGGGGCTTAGGGTAGAGATATACAGGTGGTCAGTGACAGAACAGTGTGGCTGTTTAAACGTAGATTAAAAAAATTACACCACCTTTCTACCAGGCATAACTGATCGCAGCACAAAGGCCGTAAATTTCGTTTTGAGACTCTCACTAACAGCGTTTTAATTTCATAGATCTTTAACGATATAAAAGTTCCTGTCAGTCTTTTATTGATTTTAGTGAAATCACTAACCATATAAAACATTGTTGCTGTTTTTCTTTTATTTATCAGTATTCGCACTTATAACTTATCATTGATAAGGTGAGATAGAACACACCTATCCCACCCCTCCAAAAAAGCTATTTCAGCCTAGTCCCTTTGTGCCCCTTATAAACAGCAGTCCCATGGACTTTATAATCAAGTTCATCGGTTATCTGTACAGGGGGGTAACGCCTGCTCAAGTCCTCAAAGAAAGCATTATCAGCCATAGTGACATATTGCATGACCGAGGGAGTTTGATCCCCGAACTGCACAAGAACATAGTCTTTTGCTTCCATCTTAATATCCGGATCAAAAACAATGTAGTCATCCTTTACAGCAAAATCACCACACCCGTCTTCGCCAATTAAAACAGCAAAAGCATTTTTACTAATGTGAAAATCCAATTTTATATACACTTTTTCATACTCCAATTTGTTGCTGGAGTTAATAAAAATGCAATAATCATGCGCATGCATAAGACCGAGAGGTATAGCTAAGAAATCAGTGATTAGTGTTTTATTTGTAGCCTTTGACGCAGCATCATGCGGCATATCAATGCTTTTTGTATGACTGTTATCTAACCAGCCATTCTCTTTATTAAAAGCTTCCTCAATTTGCCTGGCTATTTTATTGCCAATATTCTTGACGGGTTTATCACCTATTAAATGGCTCACTTGAGGTTGTGATTTGCCCAGTCTTCCAGACATAGCAACGACACCACCAATGGAAGTAGCCAATTGCCTTGCGTTTACGAGTCTTATTTCAGAAATGTTCATTGCTCTATTTTAGGCCTTAAATACCTTTTAGGTAATGATCGAAAAGATAATATTATCTTGTTGTTTAATTACCAATTTGGTAATATATAGCATATCAAAGATAGGGGAGCTTATGAAACAAGATTTTAGAGCATTCTTTTTGGCCATGTCTGAGCTTGAAAAAGCGACATATGCAAAAAAAGCAGGCACCACAGCAGGTTATATACAAGCGCATCTTATTACGCGTTACAAGGTTCCCCGTAAAAAGCTGATGCAAAGCCTGGCCGATGCGAGTGGAGATAAAGTTAGTGTTGCAGATTTAACAAACTTTTTTTATGCAAAATTTGAAATCAAAGAAAAGGAAGCTATCAGAAGAACGAGTGTTCGATTCTTTTAGATTGTCAATAACGCAAAAAGCAGGACGAAGACATGATCAAAATCACCATTGTTAGCACTAAAGGCGGCGTAGGAAAGACAACATTAACAGCTAATTTAGGCGGCTTATTAGCTGACTCTGGCTACCGCGTTCTATTAATTGATGCAGACCCGCAACCGACACTCTCAAGTTATTATGCACTAAAGCAGAAAGCTGATAATGGCTTGACACATTTTCTTATCAACTCAGATAACCGTACGGTTATCTCTCATACAAGTATCGACAATCTGGATATCATTGTATCTGATGATCCTAATGGAAAATTAAGAGACTGGATACGTGACACACCTGATGGTCGAGTAAGACTAAAGCACATATTGTCACAACTGGATAAGCAATATGATTTTGTTTTACTCGACACCCAGGGAGCAGTAGGGCCACTTCAAGATGCGGCAGTGGCAGCAGCAGACTTTATGCTATCGCCCATTCCCCCGGAAATATTATCAGCAAAAGAATTTGTCCGGGGAACCGTTAAAATGATTGAAAGACTACAACCCATGGCGAGGTTAGGTGCGCCTATCGGTCCTCTTCGCGGCATTATTTATCGTCAGGATAGAACCATTGATGCCAGAATTATCACTGAGGAATTAAGAGCCGCATCATTCACCCCTAGCAAAGGGGCCATCACTATTCTTAATACTGTTATCCCCAGCTCGGTTGTCTACAGAGAAGCCGCGACTCAAAAAATCCCCGTGCATCGAATAGAGCAAAAAAACAAACGTAGCCATATCTTGTCAGCAAAACAAATTATGGTTGAACTCGCTCGTGAACTCATTCCTAACCTTCCCGATATAAGCTAAAGATTAGACCTAACAGGAATTATTCAAATGATGTCCAAAGAAAATAAACGAAAACAAGTACAAGGCATGTTATTAGAGGGTGATTTCGGGGAGCATACGGAGACACCTTTAGTACTATCTGACCCGCTCACTGTCACCCAGATGATCTTAAAGCTGTCTGACATCAAAGCGTATGATAAAAATCCACGCAAAGAAATAAATCCGCTTTACGATGAAATAAAGGCATCAGTCCTCAGTAATAAACGACTCAATAATAATTTCAACATCACCAAAAGACCGGGTGACGATCTGTTTATGATTGAATCGGGTGGTAATACACGGTTGCAAATACTCAATGAGTTATATAACGAAACAGGTGATGAAGCCTTTAATCAAGTTCAATGCCTATTTGTTCCCTGGTCATCAGAATCCAACATACTCACGTCTCATCTAATAGAAAATGAAATGCGTGGCGATATGACCTTAATTGATAAAGCCTATGCGGTAAAAAATCTGAAAGAAGAAATGGAAATCGAAATGGGAAAGGCGTTGTCTGGTCGCGGCTTTTGTGACAGATCGGCGAAGCGGGGTTATAAAATTTCAAGGAGAGATTTTACCCGCTTAAATTACGCCATAGAACTTGACCAAATGATCCCGCAAACTCTGCGAACAGGGATGGGTGTTAGAAAAATAGACGAAATAAAAAAACTCTATCAAAGCTACTGTGATTACTGCCTTGATAAAACGGATCGTTTTGAACTGATTTTTATAGGGGTCATGTCAGAGCATGACGATGAAGGCTTTAAGTTAAAAGAGGTACGCTCTGACCTCGATGAGAAACTGGCAGTCGAAACCGGCATTAAAAGCAATTATATATTCCTTGAAATTCAATCCATGCTAGTGAACTCAATCTCTGGTCAAAAAGAGAGTGGTGATGTTGAACCACAGACAGACATGAGTTCTTATGCAGAAAGTCAATCCACACAAACAAGTGTTGCTGATCAAGATAACACGCAAGCCATCAATAATTCGCATCCAGAAACCAATGATGATATCGACAATAAAACGCAGCCTGCAGCGACAGAAAAGCAATCAGCAAGAAAAACAAGGGAGGATAAACAGCCCCCTGCAAACGCCTCTATTCCTCAAAATGAATCAACCCAATTAACCCCTGAGTTAGAAGATGTTGATTTAATCAGCTTACGCAACAAAAACTATGCGCTTATATGTAACTTTGCTCGTCCCTACCAGCTAGAGAATGTCATCCATCAACTTGAGACAGGGTTTGGTTTTTTTATCGAATGCCCAGAACATGAATTTGATATAGACAATTCAGACGAGATGACTGCCTTCAAATCAAATATTAGAAATTTTACCTGGTGGTTTATGTTTGGTCTGTCTGAACAAAATCTGAATGTATCGCGTTTTGACACATGGAAGCACACGGAATTATTCAAACTCTTTTATGAACAAGAGCGCGGTTCTGATTGCCTTAGCAAGCGAGTTAACAACCCGCCTGAATTGAGGTTGTTCCTGGCTTTATTACTGCAATGCACTGAGACCTTAAGTGATAAAGGCTTTCTTTATGTCTTTAGATTGATGGAAAACATACGAAAAATAAAAAAACATTATCCCGATAAGCTGATTTGGGAGCACCAGGAATAAACCTGGCGAATAATCATTAATCTTAATGGAGAATTTATGAGCTGTGAATCTGATTATGCCTATCAAACATTACTCTATATTTCTAGATTGGTGTCAGACGGTGATTTTAAAACTGCTGAATGCATGGGTCTAAGTAACGAGCAAATGTCTAAAATTGGCGACTTAAGTACCCAGGATATTCATGTCTTGTCTGGTTTGACGCGAGCAAAATTTGTGTCTGTGCAATTTGATAAAAAAGCACTGGATAAAGCCTTAGTGATTATTATCGATAAAAAAAGACTTAAACATAAAATTTATGAATTACTCAAAGAAGGGGCGTCCTATCCAGTCATGAAATACTTATACGGGCTTACCACTGCTGATATGGCAAATTATAAAAAATTCCTTAATTTACCTAGAGGCGAAGGAAGACCCTCAGTTCCATCCGAGGATGAGCAGAATATCCTCTGGAAGCATATTACCCATGTGGATATTCATCGTAAAACTGAGGAGTTAGCCGATAAGTTGTTACACGCATCAAGAGAAACCAATTTACGGATAAGTGTGATATGGCTAATCTTAAATAAATGGGAGAAAGACCTCCCTGACTATAAAGCAAAGACAGTTTATTAATATTAGATGCATGGTCAGCAATGGAACACGAAATATCTAATAACATCAAGCTTCTATCGCAGAGGATTTCCAGTGAACTGGACAGAATAGCTAAAGAACCTAAAAGTGACACGAATAATAGTGATTCGCTGGTTTATATAGGCAATTGGCAGGATGCCATTCCAAGATCAATATGGGTTGATAACGAACTTGACTCAAAAGAAGTGAGATCATGGGGGGTTATTAGAACCCAGGCTGTGCATGGCTCTGCTGTTATGCTCAGCATAAACAAATTGTTAAGGGAAACGTTAGATTACTCAAATGCAACGGTGTCGAGAATAACCTATGTACTCAGGTTAACACGATGGATATCACTCTGCTCACAAATGAGAACAGAGAGAGGGCAATTTATGGGGAATATATACGCAATACATGATGCTCCTTTATCTATTTTCGACTCTATCTACCTTGATAAAGACTATCTAAATTTTGTACAGCAGCAGATTTCGCATAAAAACAAAAAAATTAGCAAGCTCGCAGAATCCATTTGGCAGCTCTTAGACACGTCAGTTAAACATGATTATGGCTTTATACAGAATAGTCCTTCTGAAGTCATTATGCATTCTATACGTCTTTTGGGCGGCCATTCAGAACAAAATAGCCACGTTTATAATTTAAACGTGGATGAAAATGACCATGTTTATATTTTAAACGCGGTTGAAAATGACCACGTTTATAATTTAAACCTGGATGAAAAAATAAAAGATATTAATGAAAAACAATCGCTTGAAGAAATAAATGAAGATTTAGAAGTGAGTGACAATTGCCATGTTCATAATTTAAACATGGCTTCTATATGTAGTAGTAGTTCTTTTAATAAAAATTTAAATAAAAAAACGACTACTACAAAAAATTTCAAAGAGATTTATGAAAATGAAAGTAGTGAATTAGTTTATCCGAAAGAATTTAACGTCGCAGAAAGACGACTGGCCGGTATGTATTTGAAAAACTTTCAACAGGAATTGAAGCAATCATTTTTAGATGAAACAGCGGCTCAAATCATTAACCGTCGAAAAACAAATAAGCCAATTCGCAACCCTATCGGGTATTTGGCCTGGTTATGTAATGAATATGGCAAAGGAAATCTATATTTGACTAGTTTTTTTATTAATCACCAGGAAAGTAGAAACCGTGAAAAAGCAACGGAACTCTCAGTTGAAAAAAAGAAGCAAGAGCTAACCAGGGCGGCTAAAGATCGTGCGGCAATAACAGCTGAAAAGCATACAGTGAATACTGAAGCAGAAGAAATCCCCTTCACAGACGAAGAAAAAAAACAGCACAAAGATAAAAGATGGGGCAATTTAAGCCGGTCAGTAAGTGGGGCACAGCGCCCACCTGAATAAAGAAATACGGATATAAGTGGGGCACAGTGCGCCACTTATATAATGAAATACTGATATAGATGGGGCACGGTGCCCCACCTGAATAGTGAATAGAGTTTATTACGAGGAGGTATGGAAATGGAAGATATAAACGAGGGTAGTGATTTGCTTGTTGAGAAGAAAAAACCGGTGAATGGTTTTTTTGATGAACCGGGCAGTCTGCGTAACAACACACGGATGATTATACAAACACGCCAGGCTCAAAAGTTGGTCACAGGACGTAAGAGAACCGGGGATGTAAGTGCCATTATCGGCTTAATGGATTTTGGACGAAGAATGAAGTTGTTATGGTTGTCGTCTGAGGCAGATGATCCGTATGCTGATTGGTATTTGTTGCAGATCGAAAATTCAATTAAAGAGGCAAGGGTTTTGATCAATGAGAAGAAGTCCTGGCTCGATGATGTGTTAAACACTATGGATGGCGTTGAAATTGAAATTGCTCAATCGTTAAAGCCTATTAATATTTCGATTTATTTTCAGAACCCCATTGGTTATATGGGGGCTTATTTAGTCAAGGATTATGATTTATTGGCGTGTTCTGTTTTTACAGCGCGTCATATAGGGCTGATAGATAGAAAAACTGCGGAAAGTATCACTCATGTAACAAGCAAAGCGATCAGACGAACCTTCACTTTGGTGGCGCTATGGAAATTTACCGGTGTTACGAGAGAGGATTTAACGCAAAAGAACCCAAGTTCTCAACGAGCTTTTGATACTTTTGGTGAGTGCCCAGAGGATGTTGTCTCGAAAAAGACCAGGGCTATGGTTGCTCCAGAAATTAGAGAAAGAAAATTTAGACAAGGCGTAAGAATTGATTATAAATCGACTGAGCAAGATAAGAGTACTTCCGCAAGTTCTTTGGATGAGAATAAAAAGAGGGCGGTTGTCGCATCTGCATTGCATGTTGATGAGGTGTAAATGGAGATAAAAGTTAATTATTTTATGTTTAAAACATGGCTAGCAGTTGTTTGGTTTTTCCTTATTGGTAGATATCGCTACTTACAAAAGGTTTTAACCCTTTAAGGGTAAGAGGGGTTTATGAGCTTAATAAATATAGCCAAGGCTAAAGATGAAGAAGATATCAGATTTATTTATCAGGATACTAATAAAAGAATTCAGTTGTTGTTGCCTTTCAAAAATATCAGTGGTGCAAAAAGGCGTATTTCAAAATTAGAAATTGAAAATAAACGAGTGCTCAGAATTATGAGTGAGCTATCGGAGATTTATAAAAAGATTGTTCCTGAGCCCCGTGAAATATATCTAACGATACAGGAAGTCCGTTCATCAACAGTTTATATTCGCTGGCGCAGAAGAGGTATCAATGGCGATCAGGCCTATTTAACGATGGATAGTTTAGAAGGGCGAGCATTTTTACTGGATCAAAAAAATGATATTAGAGTGATGTATTTGAATTTCAATAGTCTTGCTTTAAAGCTTAATCTTGCATATTCGTTTCGTCTGAATGAAATTAAGCGTATTGGTAAATTTATAGACAGTTATTTAGGTGCGGTGGGTTAGTTTTCCAGGGTGGGCACTGTGCCCCAGTCTGAATAAGAGAATAATGTGTTAGAAACCCTTTTGTTTTGATTTAGGGTTTAGTGTTGATAGGGGGTGTTAAATATTATATTTTTAGGGAACATTTTTATTAAAAGGATTTCTTTATGAGTAACGTATTTGAAGGGGTTGGTAATCTTGGGCAGGAACCGAAGTTAAGTAAAGTCGATGGGCATGATGAGAATAGCGACCCCAGGAGTGTTTGCAATATTCGGGTGTATTTTGATCGTCAGGTGCCTGATAAGCAGGATGGTGATTTTAAGGATAAGGGTGGGTTTTGGTTATCTGTCGATATTTGGGCGTTTCGTGCTGACGAAGCGATGCGAATATTAAAGAAGGGTTCACGGATATTTGTTAAAGGAAGTATGCGCGAGGTTTCATGGAATGATGCTGAAAGTGGTGAGCTTAGAAAGGAGATTCGGTTAACAGCTGATTCATTCTTTATCGACAGTATGTGTGTGGAGAGTGTGGTATTTAAAAGCAAGCGCGATGTTAATTAAAATTCAGTGGGTCAGTTCCTTATCGGGGATTTATTAATATGAAGATTAAAATCTGCAGCCCCGTTAAGCGTATTAATTATTCTATTTTATTTGTATTTTTATACGCACTTGGCATGAATGCTTATGCGCTTAGTGCGCCTAGTGGTATTTATGTCGATCAGCGAGGTCAGAATGTTGCGTTATCCTGGGGCAGTGTGAGTGATGCGCAGGGTTATAATTTATATTATGCACCTTATCCTGGTGGCAATCCGGTCATGTCTGTTGTCATGGGTTTGGCTACCAGCTTTGCTGTTCAGATAGGTACGTGTGAGGCTTATTATGTTGCTGTAACAGCGTATAAAGACGGTCAGGTTATTGATCCAGAAACCGGGTTGCCATTAATGGAGGAAGGCCCTGTTACGGTAGAGAAACAGGCTGTCTGGGAAACGAGAGAGAGTGGCTATTCGAGTATAGGGATTGTTAAGTCGGTCAATCCGTCATTTTTTCCAATTAGATCATGTTCAGGAGCTCTAGCCGCAAATTCATGGAATTTCTTATTGAATGAAGGTCATATTCTTGTTGATACTTCGGTGAAATTTAGTCCGGGTGATATG